>Ga0209092_10003718_pt1 | contig 13020 bp, 9 predicted proteins | sample FraStrMetagenome_FD_187446 | JGI IMG/M metagenome (GOLD analysis project Ga0209092, IMG submission 187446) | Marine eukaryotic phytoplankton communities from Arctic Ocean - Fram Strait ARC3M Metagenome (SPAdes) (version 2) | ecosystem: Environmental > Aquatic > Marine > Oceanic | place: Fram...
TTATATGCAGAGGAATCAGGAGAATGTTCTGAGTCCGATGTGGACATATCAGATGTTTTATTAAATTCGTCAGATTCGGATTCCGAGGAGAAAAGTTTATCGTAATAGTTTCTTTCATTGTGGATTTCATATGATGAAGAGGACATAGAATACTCTGAGTCCGAAATGGACATATCAGATGGTTCATCATATTCAATGCTTTCGTCATCTTCGGAGTCCGATGAGAAAAGCTGATCGTAGTAATTTCTGCCATTATTATGATTATTGACGAGATCGACTGGATCAAAAAGAATTCTCCTTGATTCTTGTGTAAACAATGTATTTTCTTGAGTAGGGATTTCATCTACAGAATCCGGTGTGATTTGAGTTGCCGGTATATATGGCGGACAGAGACACGGTGACGGAAATTGAGACATGATGTTAGCGAAAAGAACTCACAGGACAATACTGATTTTACTTTTCTGTTGAAGTATCTGATTTTTGTGAGTATTCACAATTGTCGAACTCTTCATGAAATAAAGAGCTGGCTAAATTGATGCGCAGTTCCTCCGTAGGCTGGATATTCTGTAGATGTATTGTATTTCCTATGAAATGTCTGGCGAAATGACAGATATCTCGTGTCAAGTTGACGTCGTTTAATTGGTTCTCTGATGCCCAGAGAATATCTCCAATAGAAAGTAGATTTAGATTTGTTTTGAAATGATTATCTCGACAAAAATACCAGTACAAATCGCTATGCTTTTTGTAGATTCTGGTATATAATCTTTTCCACTTTCGAGAGTAGTGATGCAAGAGATCCTCAAATTTTAAATCTTCTTCTGGTAAAACTTTCCCTGGAAGATATACCACTCCTTTATAAAATAAAAAAAGATCTTTCCGATAATTATTCAAAACTGAGTCGTTCAAGTAACGCAATATTTTAAGTTCCAGATTTATCATGAATTTAGCCGGAATAACTCTTGGACTTGAGGGTAGCTTAGGTAATTTCACTTCGGATGAAGATGCAAATAACACTTCGACGTAGTTTTAAGATCACGTAGTTTAAAAGGTAGTATAGAAAAGGATTAATTCGAATCCCGTGTCGATGACGTAGTATGGAAAAAGAGTTGAATAGCCGTGAACGGGAAGTTTTTCTAAATAAAATGCTTGTAAAATTCGAATCTTGGGAAGCCGTTGGTCGATGCGGATTTGAAACGAATTACTTAGGCACGAAATTTGATTTGAAATTTTGAAACGATTGAATCTCTAATTGCAAACGGCGAAAATACGTTCTCGGTCTTGTTCCTTTCTGATTGGCGACTGGAGATGGCGAAAATTAGGATTCCGATGTAAGGACCTCTAATTCGGAATTTGAAATGAAGCTGCGAATCTTATAGCTCACTAAATGTAGATGAATTTAATGCTATTCGGTGTCGAAATAGGGCTAAAACTTGTTGAGAAAAGCTGGTAGCCGCTACCTATAGTATCTATGGTCATCCAAAAAGGTCTAGAAGTCTTTAGAACTGTACGAAGGGCTTAGATAGCCCCTCACTTTTTAAGAAATTCTACTTGAAAAAAATAAAAAAATCAACAAACTAAAAAAGGCAAACATGGATCGATTGAATCAGACCATCTTCATGAAACCGGTTCATTATTTTTTCCAAATCTCGCTAGAGAAATTAAATATAAGTAAAAATGACTGGATAAGGTGAAACCAAACGAAAACAAAGTTTTCTTATTAACAAACAAGGGTCTTTAAACCACTTCCCATACATTTACAAGACCACTAAATGATGATGCATACGTGAGTCCACTTTCGCTGATGACGCAATCATACGAAGAGTCATCTCCAGTATCTGGGTGAAATGTTCCTGTTTGCATCCATACGCCGTCGATGTTAACCCAACTCCTAAAATCAAAACCATCATCGGATTCAGTTTCTAAATCCATGGTAATCAACCTGGTCCCATCTCCAGATATACTGTTGAATGCGGCAAATTGCCTTGGCAAAGTCAGGTCAAGAGTCACGGCAGTATCGCCGATCGTATAAACGTAAAGATTAAAGCGTTCCCATTCTCCGTAGTACATGTAATCATCGTTTTCATCATCAGTTTTTCTCGCGCCGGGGAATTTCGAACTATTGGTTGCATTCGTAACATTGAAATCGTATGTAGAAATCACAACCGTTTCACAACTTGAGGAAAAGGAAGCTTGAGCTATACCCACATTTGGCTCAAGCTCGATTGTTGGTAGCTGCGCGAAACTAGGAATGCTAACATGGAAGAATTCTTTTTCAGTATAGTAAAAGGCAGCATCACCGTTGGCAGTGAAGAGCGCATCAAGGACTTCTACCGTGGTCTCGCTTCCTGTTTCATAATACGACGAATTAGTAGCATTAAATTCATATGATTTTAACCCACTAGCTCCACCACCTAAAACATAAGTTCCATTCACGCTTATTCCAACAAATTTACCAAAATCGCTGGAACCAGTATCAGCAATAATGTCGATCAATTCCCATTGCGTAAACTTGTTCTCAAAAATAAGCAGTTGATTGAACTTCTCGCTACCAGCAGCAATCCATTCACCTGTAGCGTCAAGTGATACTTTTGGTATGGCATCTGCGAGATCACCCCAGATTAATCCAAGATTGTTCGTATTAATAATATTAGTCCAGCCACTGCTGCCTTCATTTCTGTTAAAAATCTTCACTGTTCCGGATGATTGGAAAAGCAAAAGGGTCTTGCCGTCCCCAGATAATTCCACCTCTACTCCGTTATCAACAAAAGTTTTGTTCCAGGTCAGATTCCTACTTAACGTTGGCATTGACGAAGGCACCAAGGTTGGAAATGAAGAAGTACTTGGCTGAGGGGACACAGTTGCAAGAGATGATGGGATCGAGGTTGGTTCAGATGAAGATACACCAATAGAAGGAACAAGTGTTGGAAAAGCTGTTGCAGAAATTGAAGGAGCAGCCGACGTCGTTGGGGGATCAGTTGTGGTAAGAGATTCCACACTGACATAGTCCCAAGCTTCAACGTTACCGTTTGCTGCAATTACAAAAGTAGTACCATCCCGGTCAACCGAACATTCCAGGGTGAAACCAAACCCTATATTGGGTTGGAAGGTATCTTTTTTCTTCCAACTTGTACCTGATCGCTTGAAAGTACCGAAGACGAATCCATCAGTTGTGGGCTTTGTCAAATCAAATGTAACTATTGTTCTTCCATCAACGGACATACTGTTATAAGTAACCAGTTGTTCTGGGAGGTCTGCTTCTAGCACGTATTCACCATTACTTCCTTCAGTACTATAAATGTGTGTACTAAAACGTGCCGTTCCCTGATCCCACATGGTCATATTTTCAAGTCCTAATGCAAACAGGCTACCACCTCCATTTAAGGAAATTTGTGCAATTGTAGTGTCTGGGTGGATGGATATAGTATTGAGCGGATCAAAATTGGGTAAACTGTACCTTTGGAGATTCGTAAGCGAATAATAAAAGGCCTCGTCTCCTTTTTCACTCATGTATGCTCCAATAATGAAGTCGTTCGTACTCTTGCGTCCAACTTCATTCCAAGTCCCCGCGAATTGATATACAATCATATCCGAGGTTCCACCCACCATAATTCTTTGTCCAGAATTGTCGATGTCAACGAATGAACCAAACTTATTGATATCATCGGAACTGATGATTCCTCCTCTAATATTCCAAAAAGTACCTCCAGAAATGGTGAAAACAAGTACTTGACCAAGGTCGAAGTTACCAACAATCAAATTTTTAGCTCCAGAAAGCGATACCTGTAAATTGGTGTTGTCTGTTCCGAAGATATCCGAAATCAAGTCAGAATCGGATTGTAGGTTCCAATCTCCATTGAATCCCTTCGCATAGATTTGGGCATGTCCATTTTCTTCAAAGCGAAAAAAGACATCTCCTGAACCGCTCACTGTTGCTTTTACTCCGGGTGTAGTAAACCTCTTCTCCCAAACAAAATCTATCGTTTCAGTTGGGTGAGTGGAAGGGATGAGAGTAGGGGTCTGTGTTACAGGGGCGAGAGAAGGAATTCCACTAATTGTAGGTGTAGGGGTTGGTTGAGCCGTGAAAAGAAACGCGGGATCCAATTCTACACCAATTAAACTCGCAAGGAGAACTACAATGTTGATTCCTGCAGAAAAAATGTCCAAAAGGACACTCAACAAGTCAGCTAGGGTAAATGGTGTCGCCGTGGGTGCATTTGTCACAGGCACAGTCGGTGCGGGAGTCGTTGGCGTCGTAGTTGTGTTTTGTAACTCTCTCCTGAATCCCTTCAATGCATCTTCATATGTCCTACCAGTATCCTTAGATGATAGCTGTTTGTCAAAGCTTGCTTCATTCAGATTCCTCAGATTATTTTTCTACAGCAGTGTATAATTCGCAAAATTTGTTAGTTCTATCATTTGCGAAAGAAACGAAATAGTGAAACAATTCGTGCATTTTGACTTATGTGAGCAAGAGCAGGAATGTTAAGTTAAAGAGCTTACCTCTCCAAGTCCTGAGCAGGGAGCGAACAACCCACATACAATACCTAACAAAAGAAATATCCTCATTGTCTAAAAAGTAAGTTACGAAAATTGTGTCGGAATGCAGATAATAACGAAAAACAAAATCTATATGCAATCAGGACGTACGTACCTCCACTAAAACTTCGGTTTCTTTACTCCGTTTTAGTTAGGCGTTATATTTATGATATGTATGTGTTTCCAAACCCTTTCAATGTAGAGATTCATGATTAACGTAAATACAGTATACGTACGTTCCATATTTTGTCAACATACCTTCTTGTCTGTATGTACAAGCTTTCTGTTGAATGTTAAATAAACGCAAAGTGATTTATTTTTGATATGGTGATTAGGACTAACTTAGACATCCTTAGATGAAAAGATGTCATTTAAATTTGATCAATATTTATGAAGGCGTAAACGAAACATCCAAGATCTCAAACTCGGATAGTCATACTTTATAATCGAAGCGAATCGCATCCATACTCATAAACGGGACCGCATTTTACGTAAAGAGTCTTTGATCAAAGAACTCGACTGGAGGGAAGCCTGATCACATCTGCCGTAGTGCAGGATAGGAACCCCCGTTATCAAAATATCATAGACATAAACATAAGCATACGTTTGTTTGTTTGTTTATGAATGTAATATACGTACTTACGGTAATTAATTGATTTTGTTATTTTTTCTGAGCTCCTCTATATTCATATGAAAATGATTTTAAGCAGGAATAAAAAAATCATCGGTGACTTCTTATGAATGAAAGCAAATATATCTCTAGTTAAAGAGTTTCATCTACGTACAGAACAACTAAAGTTAGGCTATTTCACGTTTTGAAACGCGGATTATCGAGTGACTTAGGGACTTCCAGATCTAAACATACCCTTATTGATCCAGCAGACGCTTTTTTCTCCTTGTTCTTGCTAAATGTGTGATATTCAATTCTTTTGCAAAATTTATCAAGAAACAGTTCTCAAGGCATACATGCCAAAATGTGCACTTTGTATCCCTGGTATAGTACGATATCGCATGATTAATCAATCTTCGTTGAAGAATTTCAAATAGAGAAGGGATTCATTTATTGCGTCTGGTACGTTTTGTTTTGGTATGAATTTTATTTTACAAGGTATTTTAGACATCGCGCTGAGGCGGAGCTCTTCAACACCCGAATATCTTAGATGATTTGTTTGTTAAACTCTACGTTACCGTAGAAGAGTCCATCGTGGTCTTGTGTACACACAAGCACTAGTTAACAAGCTAACGCACGCCTCAGATGATATTTTACATGTGAAATTAAAGTCAAAGGTACGTACAGGATTGGGCTGTAGCACGTCGACAAAAATAAAAAAAAATAAAAAAAATAGAAGGACAGAAAAAAGAATCCAACTTTCCCAACTGAGTGCGTTCCGATATCAGTCTATTTCGATTGTCTCAACTTCCGCATTTCTATTTCGGGTGTTCCTTGAATTCTCCCCCTCTCTCCGTCTTCTGCTCCAGAACCGCCGCCATATAACGCTATCTGCCTTCGTTCGCTCCCTCACTTCCGTCGTTTCATCCACTAGCGTAACCACCTTCCTTCTTATAGCATCCGGGTCATACATTGCTTCGCTATTTCGCAGGGTCGCTGTCGCAATTATCTCCTCTATCGACAATCCATCCTTTATCGCTTGACAAATACTCACCATTCCCCACACTGTTCTTGGGCCACATTCTACTTCTTGTTGCGCCTGACATCTCACTGGTATCCATTTGCACTTTAAACGATTTTTTGAAAAAGCCTTTTTTATCTTTTCTGCCGTTTCTGACGTTGTTCCGCCTGTCCCTAGGGAATCCATCATCCACCCTCTGCAATCTCTATATGCCTTATAGATCATCGCGAAACTCCAATGACCGTCTCTTGCTTCTCCTGTGAAGATTGGGATTAGATAGTATCCATTAGGTTTTTCTCTGACTACCTTTATTGACCTGAAAATCTTTGCGAATTCCTCCCATCCTTGCGAAGGAGCCCAATGGGCTATAATGCTCGATGCCATCGGTGTGGCTATAAATATATTGGATGTGGTAATTTTGACCCTCATATTATTTACTGCTCTTGTCATTGTCCTATCTGACATGTATCTCCCTCTTTGAAGTGTTTCTCTTTTGTCCGATCTGATGAGTTTTTCTTCCTGGCTGGATAGCCAGACATTGCGTCTGGTACGTATACAAGTATACTGAATTGAATTCAACGATAACGAAATACACAAAATTAGAAAAATCTATTTCAAAATTAAAGTTTGGATTTGAAGATTTCATGCGTAGAAAAATAGAAACTCCCAAAAGAAAGAATCAGCTCCTTTGGACATATATTTCAAATGAGAATAAAAGCAAAACATTTGATCAGTAGTACCAAATGGTACGCAATTGGCCAATTCCATTGAGTGATTGTTTCGTCAAGAAAAGAGTACCATTATTGGCATCAAATCATGGCAAAATTAATTATATTTTTAATTCAAACAATGAAATCATAATCAGAGTTATAACATGGAATCAACAATCAAAGATCCCATCTTCTCCGTATCAAATACAACAAAATTTGACTCATCCAGGAATATATCACATAATAGCTTTCGGAGCTGAAGAATGTGAAAATTCAATTTTTATGTCGGCTTTTAAGCCTTCTAAAGAAAAATGGGAAAATGCGTTAAATCTTGCCATAGGTTCTGATTATGGAATGATTCGTAGCCATGCTCTCCAATCAACCCATTTGTAAGTTCATATGTTGGCAACATTTGGTTATTTATTGATACGAATTTAGATGTTTTAGTTTATATAAGCTCCATTACATTCACGATAATTACACTAGAATCATTTATGCACATAAGGCTATACTGCACCTTATTTCTGATGTGAAGTCGACTGCCATTTCAACAGGACTGTGCAACACCCTGGGCAATAAAGGAGGAATAGGGATTTCTTTTTGTATGGGCCACTCTTCTTTTTGTTTCGTAAATGCCCATTTGAGCGCTCATCAATACAAAACCAAAAGGAGAATATCAGATTTCAGCAAAATTTCAAATGGCTTAGCTCACGCTTTAGCTGAAAATAAATTTCATCAGAAACCACAAAACATCAAGGGAGAAAAAGATATGATAAACCCGTTAATTGATATGTTTGATTATATATTTTGGGCGGGTGACATGAACTTTCGAATCAATTCTACTAGAGAAATCGTTGATGGACTCTTGAGACATGATATGCATGAAGAATTATTACACAATGATGAGCTTACTATGCTATTGCAATTTAATCCCATGTTTACTGGATACAGAGAGGGCCCTCTCAATTTTCGTCCAACTTACAAATTTAGGAAAGGTACAGGTAATTCCTCACAATTCTTCTTGTTCTCAAACAGAAGTTTCCAAACTAATCTCTTAGTGCTGTGAAACAATTTCATATAGATGAATATGATCCATCGAAGAGGCAACGTGTACCGTCATGGACAGATCGAATTCTATATAAAGATCAATCTCATGTGAAGTTGCTCTCCTACAATAGTGCGAACGAATTAAAAATGTCAGACCATAGGCCAGTTTATGCAACATTTAGTGCAAAAATAAACCCATTTGAAAAATCACATCCAGTTAAAATGTACTTTTGGCAACAACAATCAAAATCAATAAGTCAGACATGTTGCATATCATGAGATAAAAAGAGGAATGAGAAACAAATTGAATTAAAGATTAGTGTCTTAGCACACTTTTACGTTCAACCTTCTCATTACTAAATAGAAGAGATCTTCTAAAGTATTTGTTAGATTAATACATACCAGGGACGACATTGAAATAATACATGTTGCCAATCTCATTCAAATATCTTCTCCTCGTAAATGGTAAACTATTTAGAACCACAAGCTTCTTTTTGTCATCCAACCTATTCCAAAAAATTACTAGATTCATCCATGTAGTAATAAGTGATGCAAGAATGGAAGGCAAGGAATAAGCAACTATTTTCAAGTTTGCTTTAGCGCATTCGATCACAAAAGCGGTCAAAGCAATCAAATACGTGAAAATAACAAAAAGTGCAAGTCCAACTCGTCTTTCTCTGAAAAAAACCAGCAACCATTCATCTCTCAATCCTGATTGGATCAAAAATGATTTCATTAGTAGTGGGACTCGATCAACACCGTCTGATTTCCAACTGTAGTCACAAGGCTCAGTGGACAATATCTTCACAAAATAGCATAAAGTGTGAATGAGTCAAATGCAATCAATGTCGTATGGGTTAATTACAAATACGATAGCCATTTACCTTAGCCATGAAAGCAATTTGTATCATTCTTAAAGGTGTCCAAGCAACAGGAAAAAGTAATGGATTTGGATTGAAAGGCTTAGGAAATCCATTCCATTTGTCTGGCGTTTGCATCCACTTTATAATGAGACTAGGATTTGTCAAAAATTGTTTGAATCTGGCACGTCTAGAACGATTTCTCGGATCTATAGCTGCCTGAACACGCAGAGGACCTCCCCAAACAGAAATCTGTATATAATAAATGGAATCAGATATACTAATTAATAAGAATACTTTAAAAGGGTTCAAACAGAGTACAGATATTACAAATAGAACTCACTGCACTTGCAAAAGCATCTCCAGCACCTACGACAGAACCAACCCAAAGTAAACCACAAAAGAAAGCAAGTCCTCTTCCATCACTTCGACATGGACTGTGCGCAATTCCCACTAACCATCCCATGAGACTGCTTAACATTAGTAAGCAAACAATATGCGAAGTGGCTCTTGCTAATGAACGTAATGCTGCTGGTAATTCATAATATCTTAATGCAAGAACTTCAAGGCGAGAATATGCGTGACGAAAGTATCTACCTCGAAGATAGTCAGTGAGAAAATTTCCTATTCCAACTAAGAGCCTTCTAGAAAATATTCTATAGAGAAAAGTAATATTAGAGCAAAAAGAATTAAACGTTGTTGAAATATTACAATTTGACACTTTTTTAACTCACAATGGTGCTAACAATCTAAGAGTTCCTAAGAACGCATTCATGGAACATCCAGAAATTTTGAAAAAGACTAAAAGAAGTCTTCCTGCAGAAGAAGAGTCAATTGTCAATGATACTTGTTTGTCGCCAGATTCAAACGTAGGTGGTATGTTTTTGTCGTCAAAAGACCTGTCTTCTGGCAGTATTCGAAATCGATTTTTAGATCTTTTCGAAAATGGAGGTGCGGTTAGACGCGATGAGGTAGTGACCGGTTTTACAGTGTCCGTATAAATTGGATGTATGTGGTCTATATATGATGAATGTCTTCCAAAATGGTATATGATTGAGCCTCTCTTTCGTCTCCTTTTCAGCACGGCTTTTGTTCCATGGGTAGGATCTGGTATGTTTCCCTTTTGTTGCAACTCAGAGTCGGCAAGAGAAGGTGGAATGGAATAACTTTCTTTATAAATTGGATTCGTAAATGTGAAGTCATTGAATTCCTGAGACAGTGCAGCGTTGCTACTGTTCTTTTGATCACTTAAACGTTGATCGGGAGGGGAATATATCGAATTACTTACATCCCAACGTGGCCTGTCCAAGGAAGCAGCACAAGTATTAATGGCAAAATGTATAAAGAGTATGTACAGTCGTATTTGATTGGGCATTCTTATAATGTTTACATCAGTTTTTTGTGGTCAGTCACTAGATGTCATTGGTTTTGGTGGGCGAATCCATGCAATTTCTTTTGTACGTAAGAAGCGTGTTATTTGGTGTGAAAATAACGATAATCTCTAGGGTTATTGAAACAAATTTCCAATCTCTCCAGAAACGATCATTTACTACATTTAACCTCAAAATATCCACAGATAAAAGATAAGTTACTTGATCTAATTTCTTTATTGCACCTGTTGTTTCATAAAGAAAAGAATGAAAAATCTTCATTTGTAGAGCTATAGAAAACGCACTAAATTGGTTCTGGGAATGTTTTCTCAATGGAAAGTCTAATTATGCTACACATTATTTATGTCGAAGATCAATAAAAGTTCGAAAAGTGCCTTCGACGCAATTCTTTTCTAAATTTTCAAATACTTAATCGCCATGACCTGATAGAAACAGCATTTCATGGAATTTAACTTAATTAATCTTTTTTGCTTCAAATTCAATTGCAATTTACCTCCTTTGTCTAGCTAGCTAAAACTATTATCCCAATCGAACATCAATAATGCCAGAAGGCCCTCCAAATCCACCCAGACGACCACCACTTGTATATTTTTGCATGACAACGTCCCTGTAAGTAGCGTCATACTCCTCTTCTTGTTGCTGATTTGTTGCCGAACCAGAAGATGCGCCACCAGATGCCTTCTTCCCATCTACTCTCGCTTCAGCTAAAGCTTTCACAAACTCACTCTTTTCAAAAAAGGACCGAGTGGCAATACCCATGGATATAAGTTCTTTTTTCATTTCTCCTACTTTCATTGTGCTACTAATATTTTCGATTTCAAGTGCAATTTTTTCTTTTCGTGATTGTGTACCAGATTCTGAGGAAGAGGAGGAAGATGGCTTAGACTTTGATCCTGTCTTTTTTTTACCTTCTGCCCTTGCTTTTCGGAGAGCTTGAACAAAATCTGACTTTTCAAAAAAACTCTTGGTTGAAATTCCATATTCTGCAAGTTCTTTTCGAAGTTCAGAAACTTTCATAGAATCTATTTCATCATCACTGGAGGACGCAAACAAGGAAGTGCTTTTCTTGATAAAAGTCTGTGAGCCTAGTATAGATGGAGGAAAATGGTTCAAGATGAAGGCGACTGATTTAGTGGACGTGATTGAAGTTTCTGATAATGAATGCCGTGAAGATATTTTAGGTAGGGATGCTGTGAATGCTTCTATTGATCTAAAAGACGAGCCAATGAGTAGGAGAACTAGTATGGTCCGATCTCTAGACCTGATGACTGACACCATTATCACGGACAACTATTTCCGACTTGAACAAAGATTAGAGACTATGATGACGATGTACTCCCCCTGTCATCAATTTTTTGATCGATCTTCTTGATGATGGATGTTGGCAATATCAGGCTTTGCCGTAATAATTTCACGTAGAAAAAAGTACGTCATTTAAGTCAGCAGACGTAAAAGAATGGACACAGCAGATCCAGAAGGATATATATTTGCTTTCATTTTTTTCATAATTTTTTTCTCAATTAATAATGTAGGTATTGACATTATTCATTTTGTTTTTGTTAGTTTTCATGCAAGAGGATCTTCAAATGGATAGAGCAGCACCAGCAGTGCACAGTTACTTTATATTAAATATTATCTAGTGTCTTTTCTCCTTTTTTTATGTCCACGGCGAGATGATTTTTTCTCCCTTTGCCTACGATAGCTATTTTCATTACTTTCGCTTTCACTTGAAGAGCCTGATTTAGATTGCTGGTAGCAAGATCTTTTTGTATTTGGATCTCGATCCCTTCCACGACGTTTAGAATGCTTTCTATGCATGGAAGATTTATCTCTATCCTTTTTTCTTTGATATTTTTTTCGTGACAATTTTTCATACGTTGAAGAACTTTCTTCACTAGAAGATCTGTTATAACTATCAGAATCGTGATCGTTATTATTCTCGCGTCTTGATCTGGAAGTTTTTCTTTCCCTCTTATGTTTCCTGTGTTTTTTATGCTTCTCATACTTTCTGTGCTTTTTGCTTTTCAATTCTATATTTTCTTCCTCACCTATAGTTGCCTTATTAATTGAACGACTTCCTAGCGGAACAACTCCACAATCAGTAATAATAACTCGCTCTAACATAATAGGTCTATTTGAATTCGTTTCTGTTTCAACTTTAGCCATATCTCTTATTACATCAATGCCATAAGTTACGTGACCAAAAGCCACATGCTTATTATCCAGATGTGGCGTTTTTGTCAATGTAATGAAGAACTGACTTCCATTAGTATTTGGACCTTTATTCGCCATACTCAACACACCCTCTCGGTCATGCAGAATATCAAAGGACTCATCCTCAAATGTTCCGCCATTATTAATGACACTCCCTCCACCCGTCCCATCAAAATTTTGATAATCTCCTCCTTGCACCATAAATCCAGGCATAATTCTATGGAATTCTGTGTTTCTATAAGTTGCTGGACAGGGCGATGACGATTTGCCTAACGAAGATTTATGTGGTCGTTTAGCTTTTTCCTTTGAAGAACAGAGGCGGAGAAAATTTTCACATGTTATCGGGCATTCTTTGGTGTATAACGTGATAATAACTTTCCGTTCCTGAGCCCCAGCAATTGAAATTTTAAGAAAAACTTGAGATTGGTCCATCAGAATATCGTCAATTGAAATGAAATCTATCTCTTAAGAAGGAGATACAAAATTTTAATGTCCACGAATTGGTTATTTGTACATACAGTAGGGAACATTGAAATACTGCACAAAATCACGTTTGATAATAAACATCGTTCAGCAATTAGTTTTCACATAAAAAATCTCTAGACTTCAAGGACACAAAATAGTCAAAAAA
>Ga0209092_10003720_pt1 | contig 13012 bp, 41 predicted proteins | sample FraStrMetagenome_FD_187446 | JGI IMG/M metagenome (GOLD analysis project Ga0209092, IMG submission 187446) | Marine eukaryotic phytoplankton communities from Arctic Ocean - Fram Strait ARC3M Metagenome (SPAdes) (version 2) | ecosystem: Environmental > Aquatic > Marine > Oceanic | place: Fram...
CAAGTTGGGTTGGGACCCGAAAGGTAATTTAAAAGAATGGCTAACTAATTATATTAAAACACTATAAAATGAAGAAAGAATACACGGTACTTTTTAAAGAAGCAAGTGGAAAGGAGTACGAATTTACATTCCTAACAGATAATATTCAAGAGTCAATAAACCAGTATAGTAGAAATAGGACTATTCTTTCTCATGAAATTATAGAAGAAGGAAAAAGTAATAATAAGCAAATGCTTTTTGGTTAAAATACCCTCCTATTTATTAGTATATTACAATAATTTTTCTTATATTATTTAAATGAAAGCAGATAAAAAATTTATATTAGAAGCTGTAAAGAGAGTTATCTCTGAATCAGCAAAGGTCAAATTTGGTGGACATCAATTTATGTTGAAAGTAGACGTCAATGAAGATCCACAAAAGAAGGGACTTAAAATTCAGTTCATACCAACTACATTCGGACAACTATCTTCAACAGAGCAAAACGATATTGCGATAGAGCTAGAAAAGAGATTAGAGGCAGGTCTAGATAGGTATGAAATGAGAGTAGAGAGAGATAGAAACCTAAAAGATAAGACAATAGTAGGTTTTTTCGTATACATCGAGTACTTTGATAAACTAGTAAGAAAAGCATTATCAGGACAAAATCCATCTAATATACCAGCAACAGACAATGGCGAAATATAGTTTCAATTCTAAAAACAGCAAGGAAGTAATTAACATAACCGAAGCTAAAAGTCTTGAAGAAGCAACTCAGTTATTTGCTAAGATAAAAGACTTACCTTTAGGTAAATTCTCAAATCTATATGAAGTCAATAAAAAATTACATTAGGGTAGTATTAAAATCTAGATTAGATGTAAGTTATAGAATCAAAACTAAAGAACCAGACAGGGAAGTTATGAATAAAAAAATCTTCGTTGAAGTTCTAGACCAGCTAAGAGCAATAGAAGACAGAAAAGATTTTCTAGCAGATGAAATAGGAATGGATATGACGCAGTATGAAGATCAATTCTTTGCCGTTATAGAAAACTTATTTAAATTAGCATTCAACAAATCACAATTAGCTCTAATTCAAATGTACCTGTATAAGCTCATACCGGACAAGGATTGGGATGGCATGATCACTATCGAGGAAAATAAATTAGAGAAAGACGTACCTTTCCAATCCCCAGATGAAGTATGGAATGTTATAAAAAAGTTTGAGAAATAGTTGCTATAACAAGTTCTATTTCGTATATTAAGATAGTAATAATATTAAAGGTTATATATGAATTTAAAAATGATTAGTTGCCCTAAGTGCGGCGACGACTACCCAGAATTAAGAAAACTAAACTACGGATATAATTTCTGTGTTAATTGCTCAACTGTAGAACCTCTAGTAGGTATTACAACTGTTGAAGGAAGCGGAGATCATACGTATAATGGTTTAATTATTATGGACCAAAGTAGAGCTAAAGCAATCGCTGAGAAAGAAGCAGAATTGACAGGTAAAAAAGTGCATATAGAAATGCTGGATTTTGATAAAGATGAAAATGCAGTTTCTCAATCTATTAAAGAAGAGGTAACTAAAGCCCTGGAAGAAGAAGCATAAATGGGACGCCCAGCAAAGATACTAAAAAAAGAGGACTTACAACGAGCTATAAAAATGACTAGGTCAAATCGAGCAGCAGCTAGATACCTACACGTTTCGTTTACTCATTACAAAAAATATGCTAAAACATATACTGATGAGGATTCAGGCTCTAGTTTGTACGAACTTCATAAAAATCAAGCTGGGAAAGGTATCCCTAAGTTTTTATCCAATGGAGGTAAGGAACCTCCTATTATGGACTTAATAGAAGGTAGAATTCCTGTAGAGCATTTTGACCCTAAGAAGATTAAACAGAGAATTATCTTTGAAGCTTTGATAGAAGAGAAATGTGCATACTGTGGCTTTTCCGAAAGAAGGGTTCTTGATACAAAAGTACCACTAGTATTAAATCATAAGGATGGTAATAAGAAAAATTGGAACTTGGATAATATAGAGTTCTTATGTTACAATCATGCTTTCCTTTATGCTACTTCACCTATTACAGATAAGCAGGTTGAAGCTATGGAGGACTATGTAGATAGAAATGTCGAAGAAGTTAATTGGGAATTAGATGAGCATCACATAGAACACCTCAAAGAGTTAGGCCTCTATCAAGAAGAAGAAAAACCCGGAGAGAAGTATATAAGTCGCCAGTAGCTATTTATATCTAAAAAGTAACTATGGAGCAGCAAATTGAAGAGTATGTAAGAAACAACTATAAGACTACGTACGGTAAATGTACTAATATGATTATAGAAATTAGAGACACATTTTTTATGATAAAAGATAATAAAGATGGTTCACCATTGATATTAAGTAATAAGATTCTAGCAAAATGAAAAGAACAAAACAAATAATTTGGGAATACTGGATTAAGCCTTGGCATAACTTATAAGCTATGGCTAAAAAGAAACTAAATAAATTCTCTACTTTTAAAAAGAAGAAGCCTTTAGAAAGAAGAATTGCAGATGATTTAGTTAAAAAATCAGAACAGAACGAGAAGTTAAGAGAAAAAGATATTGGTACATCTTTTTTGGATTTATTCTAAGATAAAGTTGGTACTTACAATTATTTTTCTTATATTATAGTATATTAATAGATAAAATAAAGGTTATGACAGTATTACAAAGTTTAAACAACTTAGAAGTAAATTACATTAAGCATATGGAAAAGTACAATGGGTATAGAGATGCCGGGTATGTTTGGTGGGAAAGAATTAAAGATTGCCAAAAATGGTGTAATAAAGAAAAGACATTCGTAACTATGAGTGATACTCAGACATTAATGGTAATGAGAAAATGGGTAAAAAAGCAGAAGTCTTTCGATATAGTATAGTTGGAAGTTACAATTATATTTCGTATATTAAAGTATATTAATAGTAAATAAAAATAAAGGTTATGAAAACATTTAAAGATGTTAGCTGGAAGCAGCATAGATTAGGTAAAGGAAATCTTCAAGGAGTACTTCAGCTAGAGAATGATATTGAACTATCTATCGTAGCTGGTTTAGGAATGTACAGTGCCGGTAAGAGCGGAGTAAGAGAAGCAGTTGATAAAGTTGAAGATGTATCTTCATTTGAAGTAGCTGTATTGAATTCTGAAGGAAAATTTGTAGGAGATGTTAGAGGATGGTTAGGTAGAGAAGATATTAATAAGTTAATCAGCGAGTTATGTTCGGAAAACTAAAATCTAACTTACTTACTTACCTTTTCAAGGATTGGGTAAAGAACGAAACTGATGTAGAAACTCTTAATATTACTAGAACTATGTTAAGGAAGAGAGTAAATTTATTAGAAGAAGGTGTGGATACCGGAAGAACAATTGTTAAAGGATTTAATAGAGAATAATGGCAGAGAAAACTGGACACTTAGTTAAACTTCAGTATGACTTTAATACAGCAGGTGTATTAGAAGTATGTATGAAAGGTACTTGGCATAGAACTACTTCAAGAGAATTTAGATCATTCGACGGTAAACGTAGAATAACTGAACCTACTAAGACTGAGTTAGGAAATGTAATTGTTCCTATGAGAACTTACGATTATAATGGACCTGTTTATATGTTTGGTACTAATAATGAAGTAAAGACTATAAATGAAGAGAAAATAGTTACTAGTGCTTATTGGGATGAAGCAAGAAAACAAACTGAAGAAAGAGGAGTATGAAAAAGTTACATTTCGAAAATACAGATGAATTTGAGAGAGTATTCAAAACTAAAGATGAAGAGGTAACTGATGCTATGGTGGAAGGGATACAAGAAGCTTTTAGCTTTCAGAAAAAATCTGCTCAACTATTTGAAATCACATTTAAAGATGCTGATATTGTTTACGATATTTCTTTGCCATCTACTCAATGGGAAATAGCTTTGGAAACTTGTTTAGAGCATTATAGAGAAATGGATTTAGCAGACAAAGCAATAGACACTTACTTACTTCAAAAAGGAATCAGACTATGGTTAAGTTAATATTCTTAGATAATGAGTACTATCAGCTTGTAAGGCAAATTAAGGTTGAACAAGTTAATGGTAACATGGAAGGACTTAAGGCTTGGAGAGATAGGCTGCATTGTAACCATGTCTTGAAGTATCAAGGGAACTACCTTATGGTTCGTACAATAGAAGATGCAGAAATAATCAAATAAAGTTAGGTAAAAAGTTGCCTACTTACTTATTAATTCGTATATTATAGTATAGATAAAAACTTAAAATAAAAAGGTTATGCAAGATTTAGTACAAAATTTCAATAAAGGTTTAGATTCTTACCTATCAAAAGATCAGTTAAAAGAAATATGTCCTGTAGCATTTAAAGATGCTCCGACTAACCCGAAAGTTACGGATAAATACTTATTTGTTAATACAGAGAAGATTATTGACGACCTTGATAAGTTAGGATGGAAGCCAGTATCAGCAGCAATGCGTAAGAATAGAGGTAAGGATACTATATTTTCAAAACATATGGTTTCATTTCAGAATCCTGATATCAAAATATCCGGTAAAGATGGAGATGATTCTTTTCCTCGTATCATTATGACTAATAGTCATGATGGACTTCAAGCATTTAAATTCTCAGTAGGAATATTCAGACTAGTATGTTCGAATGGACTAGTAGTTGCTGATGAGAAATTTTCTGAATTTAAAATAAAGCATAAAGGATATACTTTTAGTGAATTGAGAGAGGTAGTTGCTTCTGCAGTAGCAGATCTTCCTGCTAAAGTTGAGGTTCTAAATAAGATGAGAAATACGATTCTTACTACTGAACAGAAGTCTAAGTTAGCTTTAGATGCTATGTTAGTAAGAGCCGGTATTAATCCTGACTCGGAGAAAGCTAGTAAATTCGTTTATGATCAAGAAACGATAGTTGATATACTGGAGCCTAAAAGAGATGCTGATATTGGAGACGATCTATGGAAAGTGTTTAACGTTATACAGGAAAAAATTACTCAAGGAGAATTTCATGCTGCGTTAAAAGGAGCAGAAACTAAAGTACGGAAAGTTAGGAAGATAAAGTCTTTTGAAAAAGATCTAGAAGTTAACAAGAAGTTATTTAAACTTGCAACAGCACTAGTATAGAGATGGTAAACCTAATAGAAGAACTTTATCAGACAAATCAGATAAGCGAAGAAGTAAGAGATAAGCTAATTAGTAAACATTATAATAAGTAGGTTATGATAGAAGTAATTAAGCACACATTAGGAGTATGTGGAGAGCATTGGCACCCAAATATATGGACTGCCTTTGCTTCTACTCCGATAATAGCTCCAGCAGTATACTTCATTAAATGTAAATGTGGTGGCTGGTTTAATAGACATAATAAAGATTGTAAAACAAAATAAAAATGGAAGAGTTATATTACGTACCTTCAATGAAGGTCAATTCAAAAGTATCAGATTTAGTAATTGAAGGAAATCATATCGAGATAGCCGGGATTACGTACCAAAGATTATCTCGTAAGCCTAGAGGAAGGTCAGTTAAAAGAAGGTTACTTAACGAAAAAAATAATACTAGAATATTAATTTACTCTTAAATATAGTTGCCTAACAAAGATAAAGTTCGTATATTATATTAAAGATAAAAAATAAAGGTTATGAAACAAGTTAAGGATTTAAAAGTAGGGAGTATCTTTCAGATGGAAGGATTAGATATGGACGGCAAGACTGTTCAAGCAGATTGTACATTAAGGGCTTATAACGGTATGAATAAGTATATTGTTGAATCAGACGGTATTTCATTATTAGTTGATGGGGAGGATAAGGTAACTAAAACGTATAAGCAGTAGTATGGCATTGTGGGAAGTAAAAGATGAAATAGTATACTCTGACGGTCCTCTTTCTATATCAGCAGAAGAGATGTCCGGAGTATTTGTTAAGAGACATTTTTATGAAGTACCTTATACGAATGTAGGTAAAGGCGGTATAATGAAAAGAGCAGATGGAAAGCGATTTCATACTCCTTCTTGGACCGAAGTGCATCCGGAAACTACTCTTGAAGATATCATAGTAGAGAAGAAACCTTTCGAAGAGTTGTTTGTTGAACCTAAGAACTGGTCTTTTAAATCAGCTTCTTCTAATAAAGAATATACGGTTAAGCTTAAGAGAGATGGAGATCCTTTCTGTGACTGTTGGGGCTATATAGGTCATAAAAATTGTAAGCATGTTAAACAAGTTAAAAAAGAATTAGGATTATGATATTAATATACTTAATGATAGGAGTAGCGTGGACTTGGTGGTTAGAATGGTTTACAACAACTACTCTAGAAGGAAAATATGGACAGCCATGGGAAGGTAAAGAAAGATTGTTTCATAGCTTATTATGGCCGTACAGTTTAGGGACATTTATATACGCAGCAGTAATAGAATTTAATAAAAGAAATAAAGGTAATGAGTAAAGATAAGAGATATGTAGTACAGATGGAGATGTACGTATATGCTGAGAATGACTATATGGCTCGTAAGAGAGCTCATAGAATGAAAGATAAGGTTAATTCTAAGTATGTAAACGCTAATACCTCTATTACGGAATTAGGTGAACAGCCATTTGCTACTATGCAGTTTAGGAAGTTAGAAGATTCATCTCAACCTTTAGATAATTACCAATCGGCACCATTGCCATTTTAAAAACCATATATTATGAATCATTTTGCAAACAACGGTAAAGAGTACTTAAAGAAAGACTCTAAATTTGACTATCAAGGAAAAACAAAAGAACAATACTCAGGAAGCGCACAAGCTTGCTTTATAGCCTTTTGTTTAATGACGGTTTTATTAACAGTTTGTAAATTAATTCAATAAGTATGAGCATGTCAGGAGAAGATATCATAAAAAACTTAAAGCAAATACAACAACTGCTAGACGAGCATGAAACACCAGCTATTGCTAAGATGAGAATAGGATTTCTTATAGATGATATAATGTTATACAGAAAACAAAGTTTATAGGTATGAGCAGAATACAACATTACTTAAACAGATATGGAGATAGCTATACATTTACTAGATTAAAAGACGGTAATGTACTTTGGGAAGGTGATTTTAAATATATGAGAGCAGGAGATAATTTTATAGATCCATCAGGAGGGCCTTATTTAGCAATAGGTCAAATGTTATCTCATGTTATTCATGGTAAAGGTTTTAATTTAATTATAGAAGGATTTACAAACACAGAAAAAGGAATACTAATACAAACAAAACCTAACGAAGTAGATCCAAATGACTTTACGCACCTAATGGATAACCACATAATAGGAGGAATAATATGAGCATAAAAAAAGTATCAGTTACTAAGACATCTACATATACAGTTGAAGGAGAGGGCAAGGTAACTAGGGAGAGAATAGTTGAATTGTCTCATGACTGGACAGAGAAAGATATCATCTTATTTAAGAAGATAGCTAAGCAAGGTGGCATATGTAGAGTTAAAGGGAATAAGTACACTGTAGTTCCAGGAGAGAAAATTACAACATCTCATGGATGGGCAGATGCAGGAGTAGGAAAAATGCCTGGACCAGAATAGATATGAGAAAGAAAGTAAGTAGGTATTATTGCGAGTACGATAGTCCGACCTATAGAGAGGTTGTGAAGGAGATGAGCGATAAGAATAATAAAAGCGGAGCGCTTAAGGAATTAGAAGCATTAGGCTTTACGAGTAAGAACTTAGGTAGTAAAAAGCGAGGACGTTTCTCTTCTAGCAAAAAGTAATACACGCGAATTAAATAAAGGTTATATGGGTAAAGTAGTAGTAATGCAAAGAACAGTTGACTACATCTTAACAAGTAGTCCAGATAAGATCAAACAAGTAGAGGCTTTAGGAGTACCTGAGGTAGTAGAGTTTGAAGACAAAAGCAGTAACTATTTTATATTTAAAGATGAGTAAGTTAGAGTTTTATCCAATGCTATCTCCTACTAAGATGTTAGAAGAAGGAGTATTTGGTGGATCATATTTCGGAGTAGAAGTATTAGAAGGTGATTACGATTACCAAAGCTTATTTCAAGAAACGTTAAGTAACGTATCTCCTCATCTATATTTAGGAAATAAATATAAGCCTAGCAGTAATAGGTTTAAGATTAGAAGCGGAATGTCTTATGACTATTGGAAAGAGATGAATTGGATGCATGAAGATGATCCATATGGTTGGTTTGAATGGTACATAAAGTACTTCAATGGTAGGAGACATTCAGATGATGATAGGCAGATTAGAAGATGGCAAGACTTTTGTGGAAGGAATGGTAGATGGAGAAAGAGAATATATAAAAGAATAGATGAAACTAACGATTGGGATGTAAGTCCAAGGATACAGCAATCTCTACTACATTGGGGATATGTAGTTAACGAAGAGGATTACGAACATTATAAAAGATTAGAGCATGGCATATAAAATGACTAAAGATAAGACTACCTTAAAGTTAATAGAGGAGTTAAATGAATTAGCAACAGTATTACTTCAAAACTATAATAAGCCAAACAAGGAACATACGGTAGAGATACAAGATGAAATAGCAGATGTTAAGTTGTGGCTAAACATTGTAGAGAAACGCTATGACAAAGAGTATATTGATAATAGAATAGAAGGTAAGATTAAAAAATATAAATTAAAATAAAGGTTATGAAAATTTGGCACATTAGCGATACACATGGGTTCCATGAATTACTACAAATACCAGAAGGTATTGATATGGTTATTCACAGTGGGGATTGTAGTAATGTTAGAAACCCTTATAACAATGAACCTGAAGTAAGAAGATTTATTGACTGGTTTAGTAGTTTAGCCATAAAGTATAAAGTATATGTTGCCGGAAATCATGATACCTCAATTGAAAAGAAGCTAGTAACTAAAGCAGACTTTAATGAACATGGCATTGTATATTTAGAGAATGAAACATATGAAATAGAAGGTATCAAGATATTTGGTTCACCACATACTCCTCAGTTTGGTCAATGGGCTTTTATGAAAGCTAGAAATAAGTTGGATAGAATTTGGAGTAGAGCAATTCCGGAAGATGCTAAGATTGTTATATGTCATGGACCCCCACGAGGAGTATTAGATTTATCTTATGATAGATATAATGTTTTAGAATTCTGTGGTGATAAGTCATTAATGAATAGAGTTATGGAAGTGAAACCAAAGCTAATGTTATTTGGACATATTCATAATTGTAAAGATATAGTAAATACAGGTACTAGAAAGGTATATGGTTTAGATACTATTTTTTCAAACGGTTCTGTGGTTACTGATGGAAAATTTGGTAAATTAAGTAGTCAAGGAAATATATTTGAATTATGAGCAAACTAAAACAAACTAAAATACCATTATTAATAGATGAGGATGGAATTTTACAGCACATCGTAATTGACAATGAATTCAATTGGAAACTTGTAAGAGAACGAGATGGATTAACAAAACAATCCAAGGGTATTAAATGGATAGAGTGGAATGAAGATGACACTTTTAAAGCAGACTTTCAAGAACCTGCACCCAACAGAAGTTTACTTATGTCACCATTCAATCATTCATTCACATGGCAAACAACTAAAGTTACTGAGATTGTAGAACAACAAGAGGATTATATTAAATTTAAGACAGGAAATAGCAATTACGAATTATTTAAAGTATGAGTTGGAATCATAGAGTAATGAAACACGAAAAGGCAGATGGTGATGATGATTGGTATCAAATTCATGAAGTTTATTATAATAGTAAACGAGAACCAGATGGTTGGACTAAAAATGGAATTGCTCCTGGAGGTAGTACACTTGAGGAGTTAAAATATTAGATTATGAAGGTTAATCTTTACAAAGTAGCATATCAAATATACTTACTACCCTATATTAAGATAACCCATGATAGATTTTTGAATGGGAGTTATGAATTAATAATAGGATGGTTTAATAGAGAAATAGTAATATCAATATGAAAGCAGTATTAAAATTTGATTTAGATAACCCCGAGGATATTATATCACATAAACGGTGTATAAAAGCATTAGACATGGCTTGTATTCTATTTGAAATACAACATAACTTGAAAAAGAAATTAACACATAAGTTTGAAGCACAACCTAAAGAATGGAATGTTTTTGGTGGTGTCGATGAAACATTTAAATATATAAATAACTTATTTGAAGAATATAATGTTAACTTAGAAGAAATAATAGAATGACAGAGCAAGAATTAATTGAATTAGGATTTGAAAGAGTAGATGTAAGTAAACAAGAAAGTGGCGATAAAGCATTTTACTACTACACATACGATATTGGCAATGGTACGATCAGTCTTATTAGTCAATCTAATGATGAAGTAGAGAATAGTAATTGGCATGTAGAAGTATTTGAGGATACATCCATAAGGTTTGAGACAATAGAAGATCTTACAGAGTTTATTCAAGTAACAGAAAAGAACACAATAAGATGAAAGATACATTGGAAGAAATCATTGATATCATAGATTGTGAAAATAGTGGACAATCAGCAGAGCAAAGACTTGTTGAGATTAAAGAATGTATTAATAGGGTAAATATGGAAGAAGCAGTAAAATTCTACAATTGGATGAGAGAAAACGATACTCAAGATAATGCAGACAGGTATTGTGGCTTTAGTGATGAGGATATGTTCAATGTATTTAAAGAGCAGATAGATGATCAATAGCGGAAGAGAATGGGATTGGATGGACATTAGAGTAGAAGATGTTATAAGCGGTAGTAATTCAGAGGCTATAGACAGTAGTGCTATAGAAGACTAATTAAAGATAAGGTATAATGTTTGAAGACTTAAAGGTTAAGGTATGGGAGTATAAGCCACTTACAATAGGACTATGGAGACCATATAAGGTAGAAGAAGGATTTGTAGAGGATTATATAAGAAGATCATCAATAGAAACAAATGATATAATACTACTATAAGTAAAATAAGAGTTATGACAATACAACAACAATTGAAAGGATGGGGCTTTGATCTAAATGACATGAAGGAGGAGGGGGCGTTTCTCTCTCCACCGAAGGTGACACGCGCATTTTCGACAAAGGTCTCAAATGATCCAACCATTCCAACCAAGGAAGAAGATGATAGATGGTGTTATTATGGTGGTTTACCTTCCCCTAAAGCATATATGTAGAGATGCTAAAGCATGTGTCTGAGGTATGATAGACTTTGGTGGTATATAGATATACAATCCACATAGAAACCTTAAGAGAGATATGTCAATTAAGAGAGATAAACGAAGAGTACCTAATGGATAGGTGTAAGTGTAGTAAATAATATATATGTATAGGTTTAAATATGTATATAGGTATATTAGTATATAGAAATATATAGAACGTGTATAAATACACATAAGGATGTATAGTAAAGTAAGGAAGGTATACAGGCATGCACCCCTCTCTTTTATTTTTTTCTCTATATAGAATTAATTTTTAGACGGTATATTACATTATTCGTACCTGTCCTCTATAGTAACTGCCTTAAATCCGTAATAAAACCCTTAATTTAGTAATAATAATGGAAAAGATGGTATTCTCACGCCGTCTTCACGCCGTCCTCCCGGTATCCTCACGATATCCTCACTACGTCCTCCCGCCGTTGTATATATGGGTAGGCCTCACGACGTCTTCACGCCGTATTATATCACGTCTATAGGGTTGCCTACGTATGAGGTATAGTTGGTAGTCTGGGTATTTATTCGTATATTGTCTATATAAGAGGTGTTAACGTTAGATCTATGGCTAAACTACAATATTGGAACTCAGTACTACAACCTATCTTCAATAAGGTGGAGATGACCATCAAGAGTACCCGTACCAAAGCACAGCTAACGGCCAGCCAGCGGTATGCCGAGTTATTCCTTAAGATGGTTAAAGATAGGCCGGACATAGGTTATCTACCTTCCAGAGTTAATAGAGGAGTCTTATATTTCTACTATAATTCTAAGATAAAGGAACTAATCAATAGACAGAAGGTTACTGGGTAGGCCTATAGGTCATTCAGCTTCTAGGGTTCAATTCAACCATTCAACATTTTGCCCATTCACCATTCACCTTTTATCAAAGTATATAGGGGTCGCTCCATTCACTCTTTTTCAACTTCGGCCATTAGGTCATTCACCATTCACCCATTCACCTATTAGACGCTCTATAAGGGGTTTCGGTGTCTTCGGGGGAAGGGGCTGATGATTAACTCCTCTCCTCCTTATTTAGATCAAATATAAATTAAAAAATAGTTAGTGGAAAAGTTGCAAACACCCACTTTCGTTCTTATATTTAGGTATATTAATTAAAACAATAAAGGTTATGGTAAAATTTGGAAATGGTATTATAAGTATTACTTTTGGAGATTATGGGAATGAAGCTCATATGGAGATAGCTGAAGAAATTCAAGTACATTTAGAGCAATATAAAGAGGATAAAGATTACTTCTTATATTTGAGAAGAGGAGATGATGTTGCTTCCGGAATGGATTTATATAATTTAAGATTATTGGAAGATATTAAATTAAGAACTTTACTAAATATATTTGTATAATGGTAGAATCAGGAAGCTTAAAAGAATATGTCGTTAATAACATAATAGGATTAATTAACGAAATGGAATTAGATGGAGAGACTATTCAGGACATATTAGAACAGACCGGAATGGATGAACAGATGTATAAGCAATTAAGTGTTAAATTTAACTTACAAAAATAAAGTTGCTAGTTACAATTATTTTTCTTATATTTAGATATATTAATAATTAAACAATAAAGGTTATGACATCAAAACAAAAATCACAGTTATTAGATTTAGTAGACTATACTATCATTCCGGCAATTTATGAGGATTTAGGGTTAGTTAAGGAAAAGGATGTAGATGAGGCAATAACATTTATAAATAATACTTTGAAAGGTAAGATTAGTTAAAATAAAGTTGTGAGTTACAATTATTTTTCTTATATTAAGGTATATTAATTAAAACAATAAAGGTTATG
>Ga0209092_10003722_pt1 | contig 13009 bp, 9 predicted proteins | sample FraStrMetagenome_FD_187446 | JGI IMG/M metagenome (GOLD analysis project Ga0209092, IMG submission 187446) | Marine eukaryotic phytoplankton communities from Arctic Ocean - Fram Strait ARC3M Metagenome (SPAdes) (version 2) | ecosystem: Environmental > Aquatic > Marine > Oceanic | place: Fram...
CTAATGCTGAAAATGCTTTAACATAATGAACCTCTGTAGTTACGTACCCATTACCACGAACTCTATTATGCTGGGCAGAGATTTGTACTTGATTAAATAGAATGAATCCACCTAATAATGTCATGGAAAATAGCGAAAAAATCTTCTTCATTTTGAAATGGTTATTTTTTTGATAATGGTTACCTAGAAGTGTAATAATTTAACACAACATCACTTTAACGAAAATTGCAACCTATTTAATCTTAATTAAAAATATTTCTAACAAAAAATATTTTAAGTAGTCACTATTACTGAGTTTAAAATTTTTCCTTTAGCTATTAAGATAGGAAAATTTTAAAAGAATAGATTTTTTAACTAGACATTGCAAAGATTCATCAACTATTTGAAAATACATACACCTCGTCTTAACATCGAAAAAATGTTGAATTTGAAATATTTGACTAGTGAAATAAGGAAATAGTAAAGATTATTGTTTTTAATTTAATATTCACAATTTGTAAAACGATAAAAGTGAATATACTTTTTCACATTAGCCCTTCTGCTAGTTTGGTGAAATAAAAAGCATCAAAATGAATCATTGGCAAAAAATAGATTTGTAATTACTAGACGGATCAAAATTGACCGACTAAGGAAAATGAACTAATGTCAACGATAATTTTATCTTAATTTATGGTAAGAAACATAGAAAAATTGATTTAAATTGATTTGATTTGAATTTGCTAAGGTAGATTTTTTGAAGGAACCTAGTAAATTCTAATCTGCAATTGGAGAAATTTTGTTTGAATTGTTTTCACCTCTGAAGGAAATTATAGTGGCGTAATTAAGTGGGATAAAGATGAAAAACTTCCTTCTGATGATTGAATAATGAAATAGAGATCGTCTTGTTTAACTAATAGTAGTGGATGATTAATTTTTACTATAAAATTGTAATCTTTCATCAATAATATTCCATCAAACAAAAAGGTTTTGTTCGATTTTGTTAGACTAAACTCTCATCAATTACAATTTAAGCTACCATCTAATCACACGTTATTAGATGGTAGCTTCTTTCATGAACCAACAAGCATTCTTACAATATATAATCTTAACAAAGCTTTAACATTTTTATACCATTAAATACTACCTCATTTTATTCTTTATCCTTGCAGGAATAGCATCTTTATGAACTAGGATGGCAACTGTTTTCAGTTGAAGATAAGTTTCTGACATATATAGATATCCTTTATACTCACTCACTTCCCCCCAAGAATTTTTAATTAAAAAATACTTAGTTCCTTTTTTATCTCGTGAAATTCCAGTTAAATGCATCAAATGATCGTCCGTAGTAGAATAACTTTCAAATTGTTCTTGACGTATCTCTTGAGTGACTATTTTTTCTTTTCCAGGATTAACGAATAGATCTTCTCGCTCTGAATCCTCTGGAACAATAGCTATTCCATTTTTAGAGGAAAAACCTTCCTCACTTACATCTCCATCCCAAGCTACAGAGTAACCTTGGTTAATTGCATTTTCAACAATAGCTTGCACATCTTCGATTGGTAGATTATAAAATGAGCCATTCGAGTAATTGTCCGGAATTTCTAAAACAAAGTTTTTATAAAAAGGATGATGGGTAAAAGAAGTAATATTTACGTAATTATTTGCGTCCAATCCCATGTCCTCTGCATAAGAATTAGCTGAATATTTTTTCCCTTTGTAAGTAAATTGTTGAGGTGTTACTCCTAGATAAGTATCTACAACTGCATCAAACGCTTTCATCCATTTTTTACTCAATCTTTTTTGTTTTAACACTCCGTCCAACATTCCTTTGAGAACTGCTGACATCTCACTGTGATCATGCTTTTTATCTCCTTCTAATTTTCCTGAATAAATTGATTCAGGTACCATTCCATGGTCTCCAATCACACGAATTAAGTCGTGCGACAAGCTTCCTTGACTAAAGTTTGCTTTTCCCTGGCGCATCACATAGTTCCGTGCTTTATCTTTGTAAACATTCCTAACCACATACATTTCTGAAAAATCTTGTGGCCCATACCCCATTCGTATTGCTTCACTTTCCAAAAATGATGAAGTTGCAAAACTCCAGCAAGTTCCAGTTCGATCTTGACTTTTTACAGGAGTACAACTTACGGTTTTAACTGATTCAAATCCATATGAATTTGGACTTTTCATTTCCACTTGAGCCTGCCCAACTGAACCAGAAAAGGCTAAAAATGCAAGTATTTTGACTAATTTCAATCGCATAAATTTTTATTTTTTATTTTATAAATTGACCCACTTCCAAATATATTAAAAATAAAATGGAATTATAACATCGAATCCATTGAAGTATTAACAAAAACCTATTCAATATTTCAATTCAATTAATATTCTAATACAACATCCTTAAAGCATATTTAGCAAAATATTATTTTTCTGTTCTATATTGATTTTGAAATTAGAGTACTTCTTGACAATCGACTAGATACTTGATTAGCCTTTGATAATTAATTAGTTACGCTTGACCCGCAACCTCTTTATTATGTATATTTAGGTGGTCATAAAAAACCAGAACGTAAGCAATCTACCAATAGCATAAGTTGAAGAATTAGGAAGATTGGATTTGCATGTCAGTCACCTCTACCCTACAGGAATTATTTTTAAAGGAAATAAATGACTAAATGCTCTAGATGATGACTTAGCCGTTTTTCAACTCTTTTTGCTGATTTTTCTTGCCCCAATATTAATTCTGAGCTTATGCGTATTGAACTAGAACAAAATATAAAATACCCATATTTATTTTTTCATATCACTATCCCATTCTCAATCTAAATATTTCGTTTACCGCTTCCACAAAGTCTTACTAGCATCAAATTTTATTTACTTCAATACTCCCTTTCCTTCTCTTATTATTTCAAAATTATCAGTCGTACAATCCACAATTGTACTTGGTTCATCGCTTCCCATTCCTCCATCAATAACAATATCCACACGCTTCTGAAAATCATCATGAATTAAGGACGGATCAACAATAAAATCTTCTTCCTCATCATCTGTCTTCAAAGAGATTGAAAGTATTGGCCTACCTAATACCTCCAATATAGCCAACGCAATTGGACTATTAGGAACTCTCACTCCAACCGTTTTTCTTCTATTTTTAAAATGCCTCGGCACTTCTTTATTCGCCTTTAAAATAAAAGTAAAAGCTCCTGGAACATTATCTTTCAACAACCTAAACAATTGATTATCAATCTGGTAAACATACTTTGATAATTGCTGAATATCTTTGCAAATAAAAGTGAGGTTAGCTTTTGCAGGGTCAATTCGTCTAATTTGACAAATTCTTGCTACGGATTTTTGATTAAAGATATCACAACCTAAACCATAAACGGAATCAGTAGGGTAAATGATCACTCCTCCTTTTTCAAGAGTATCAACGACCATTTGTACTTTCCGAGCACTTGGATTTTGAGTATTTAGTTCGAGTAACATTTAGTTTTTTTCTAAATGTAGTAAAATTGAATGGTTTTTTTTATCAAAAAGTGTTGAAGGTCTTTTTTATCAAAAAAAAATGCAAACCAAGTTGTTACTCAATTCGCATTTTTTGAATACTAAATTTCATTAACCCATAGAGGGAAAAGAAGTTTAAACCATCACAGGTCCAGCATTTACAATTTCTGCAGATGCTTTATTTGAATATTGTCTGAAATTCTCTGCAAACAAATTCGCTAATTTATTTGCAGTCACATCATATTCTTCTTCATTCCTCCAGGTATCTCTCGGATTCAATACTGCATTAGGAACATCAGGACAGGTCTTAGGCATCGCTAATCCAAAAATCGGGTGATCATGGAATTCGACCTTACTTAGTTTACCTGTCAAAGCAGCTTTAATCATAGCTCGCGTGTAGGACAATTCCATACGAGAACCTTGTCCATAACCACCACCAGTCCAACCAGTATTGATTAACCAGACATTGATTTTCCCTTCTCCTCTTCGACTTCCTCTTTTAACCTTTTCCCCTAACATCTCTGCATACTTCGTTGGATGTAATGGTAAGAATGGTGCACCAAAACATGCAGAAAAAGTTGCCAATGGTTCATTAATGCCATCTTCTGTTCCAGCAATTTTTGCTGTATACCCACTGATAAAATGATACATTGCCTGCTCTGGTGTCAACTTGCTAATCGGAGGCAAAACCCCAAATGCATCACAAGTCAAAAAGAAAATATTTTCAGGTAAGTCTCCTCTCGATTTAAACATAATATTATCAATGTGAAAAATCGGATAACTAACTCGTGTATTTTGAGTAATCGAAGTATCTGCATAATCTACTGTACAACCATCTTCTTCAAAACCAATATTTTCCAACATGGCGCCAAACTTTATTGCTTTAAAAATTTGTGGCTCTTTATTTGGCGAAAGGTCAATCGTCTTTGCATAACATCCTCCTTCAAAATTGAAAATAGATTCCTTCGACCAACCATGCTCATCATCCCCAATCAATCTCCGCTCTGGGTCATTAGACAAGGTTGTTTTTCCTGTTCCAGACAATCCGAAGAATAACGCTGTATCACCATTCGCCCCTGTATTAGCCGAGCAATGCATTGGTAGTACTGCATTCTGAGTTGGTAAAATAAAATTCAATGCGGAAAAAATTCCCTTTTTAATTTCACCGGTGTAAGCGCTTCCTCCAACTATAATTTTCTTTTCAGCAAAATTAATAATGGAAAAGTTTTTTTGACGAGTTTTGTGCTCAGTTATATTAGCTAAAACGGAAGGGAATGCATAGACTTCCCAATCAGGTGAAAAAGTTTCTAATTCACTTTCAGTAGGTCGCAAAAACATATTGTAAACAAACAAATTTTGCCATGGATACTCAGTAAAAACTCTTACGTTCAATTGATAATTTGGATTGGCACATGCTGCGGCATCACGAACATAGACCTCTTTACAAGTTTCCATATACGTCACCATTTTAGCATACAATGCATCAAAAGATGATTTAGCAATTGGGATATTAATATCTCCCCAATCAACTTTATGTTCGGTTATCGCATCTTCTACGATAAAGCGATCTTTAGGCGAACGGCCAGTAAATTTTCCGGTATTGACTACTAATGCACCAGTGCTGCTTAATTTTCCCTGACCAAGTCTGATCGTTTTCTCAACCAGTGCCGCCGGTTGAAGGTTGTGTTTCTGATTTGAAGATTTCATAATTAAATTCTCGGGTTAAGTTATTTTAAATTTCTACAATTTTAATTAGTGAGGAGATCTGATCAATAAGCATAAGTAAAACTCAATATTTATTAATCTTTCAAGTTACCTCTTAAGCTTTTGTTTTCTAAAATAAAAACACTTATCTAACGAAACTATTACACCTCAAACAGTAAACAATCGTTTATGAATGGGTATTAATAAATTCGCTAAATAACTTTTTTTAATTTTTTGGAGTCTTTCGAGTTAAATGGTTCACAAATTTACAGCTAATAAATGAAAACCAAGTAAAATTAATTAGGTGATTTCCTCAACAATAATTCTATTTTTTATTAATAAATATTTCAATATTATCCATAATTATAATGCATTGATTATTTTTGTGTTCATTCTTCTAATCAAAGTAGTTGTTTATTTTTTCAAAAAAATCAATCAAAACCTTTTTTATATGAAACCTTTATACGTCGCAGCAACTGGTCAACATGTTGGGAAAACCACTTCTACCTTGGGACTTGTCACGAATATTGTGGAACACGGTTATAATGTTGGCTATTGCAAACCTGTTGGTCAACAACACCTATATGTAGAAGGTCAGATGATTGATAAAGATGTAACCCTTTTTTCTCAAATTTTAGGATTCAAAATTGATGGATCTTTGCATAGCCCTGTGGTGATGGCTAGAGGTGTCACCCAGAGATATATAGATGACCCGTCTCAATTTCAATTTCGAGAAAATATAATTAGGGCCTCAGTAGAATTAAAAGGACAACATGAAATGGTCGTCTACGAGGGAACTGGTCATCCTGGTGTGGGAAGTGTGGCTGATGTCTCGAATGCAGATGTGGCAAAATTGTTAGGTGCAAATGTTTTGATGATTGTTGAAGGAGGGATTGGAAGTACAATTGATAAATTGACCATGAGCATAGCTCAATTCCAGAGATATGAAATTCCAATAGTTGGTGTAATTGTTAATAAAGTAATTCCTGAAAAAATAAAGGATGTGGAATATTATGTAGGAAAAAAACTTAAAACTTTAGGATTGGATTTGATGGGTGTTTTACCCTTTGACAAACGGTTATCGTTTCCTATGATGGAAACTGTAACTGCTGCAATTAAAGGTACTGTCCTATTCAATAATGATCAATTAGACAATCGGGTAGAAGATATTGTTGCGGGTTCATTAGTTGCAATTAATGAATTTAATAATTTCAAAAACATTTTATTAGTTGTAAGTTCCAAGAGGTTAGACGAAGCTATTGAAAAAGTGAAATTGATTTCAAGTTTAAAAAATTTGTCAAAGACACCAATCTCTGGTGTTATTATTACAGGTGATGGTCGTCATACATCTGGTACTAATGTTTCCGAAAACTTTAAAAATTACATTGAAGAACATCAGATTCCGGTGATTGCAACTGACCTTGACACCTATGGTTCAGTTGTTAAAATTAGTAGAATAGAAGTAAAAATAAATACTCGAACACCATGGAAAACGCAACGAGCAATTGAATTAATTCGAGAAAATGTAAATGTTGATGCAATATTGGAGAAACTAAAAGATTAATACAGCAATAACAAAATTATTTATTTTTAATAATTATAAATCATGAAAAGCAATACTCTTACTTTTTTAATTCTCCTGTTTTCCACTCTAATAATACTCTTTTCATGTAGTCCTATCAAAGAAACTAATTCATTAAATAATTATTTTGAAAAAGTCACCTATCAAATATTTCAAAATGGGACATTTGTCGATGGAGAATTGGACCAAAAACCTGAAGCAATTTCAGGTGAAAAAGAATTTCTGATAACGATGTACCGACAAATGAATTATCCTGCTAAAGGCAGAGAAAAAGGAATCCAAGGCACCGTTAAAATTGAGGTCATCGTCAACGAAATAGGAAAATTGGAAAGTTCCAAAATTACCAAATCTCTCGGACAAGATTTTGATAAAGAAGCCATAAAGGCCATTCATAGAGGATTTGAATTACCTTTCAAACCTGCTATACAAAATGAAAAACCTATAAAAGTAAAATACCAAATCCCCATAAAATTCAAACTTCATGGGTAATAAAATATTCAGAATTGTTTTCAAATTAATATTAAAAATTCCTTATTAGCACTTAACATTTTTAAAAACCAAATAAAATGTCGAACCAAGAAGAAAACGCCTATATTTTAGGAACTGATGAGCAGGAACTTTATCGCCTCGGGTTGCAACATCAAGTTTGGGCTTCTGAAGCACAAAAAGGTTGGAACCTAGCTCAATTTAGCTCTGGCCAAACCATACTAGATTTAGGATGTGGCCCTGGATTTTGTAGTAAGGAACTAGCATTTTTAACAGGCCCAAAAGGTGAAATTATTGGCATTGATCGATCAAAAAACTATATTGATTATTTAAATAAAACAGCTCAATTACATCATTTAAATATAAAAGGAATTGTTGCTGATTTTAATTATATGAACTTAGAGGACGAAAGCTTAGATGGAATATATTGCCGTTGGGCTTTGGCGTGGTTACCAAATCCTGCTGATATTTTATCTAAAGTTGTAAAAGCATTAAAACCAGGTGGTAGAATGGTAATCCACGAATATTATGACTGGTCTACTTTTCAAGTTGAACCAAATACTCCCCCTTTGACCAAGGCGATAAAGGCTGCGTTAAAAAGTTTTAAAGATTCTGAAAGTGAAATTGATATTGGAAGAGAGCTACCAAAATTAGCTGAAGAGCTTGGAATGAATATTCTAAACCTCCGTCCCATGGCAAAACTAGCTACTCCAAAAGATGCAATATGGCAATGGCCAAAATCTTTTTTCTTTAGTTATTTACCTAAATTAATTGAGACAGGTTACCTTTCTCAAAATGAAGTCTCAACTGCCCTTGCTTCCTTTAATGAATTAGAAAATCAAAATGGAGTAACTATTTTTTGCCCAATGATGACAGAAATTATTATTGAAAAAAACTTCTAATAAGAATACACTTGCAAAGCGTAAGACTTTTAAAAACTTGAGTCATTCCTCTATCAAATTTGGAATAATTTAAAATTACCTTTCACCGAATATTTGCGAAGGTGACCTTAATTGAAATTATCGATGATTTATTAGTTTTTAATTTCACTTTGAAGCGTTAGGATCGAATTTTGCGGCAAAGAATGTTTGGGATTAATTTGATCGAAGGAACCGAAAATGATCTGCTCCTAGTCAATAAAATTTAATTTTTGGGCCTTGACTTTAATAAAAAAGAGGACTTAAAATATCAATAAAACTTTTTAATTAACTTTTTAATAAGAATTTTAGTGAACTCGTTTTATTATATTGTACCAACACAAAGTAGTAATTTTTAAAATTATACAATGAAAAATAATCTTTATAAAATCACAATATTTACGCTCATTTTAATATTTCTCTCATCTCCTATATTTTCACAAAGAAAAATTAATTATACCTTCTCTAATGTTAGCAAGTCGGATATCAAATGGTGGAATAACCTAGATGAACAATGGCAATTTATTTTTAATCGAAAGGTAGGCTTTGGCACAGAAGTGACCCATGAGAAATTAATGAAATTATTTTCGAAAACCGAGATTGCCATTATCGGCAAAAACATCACTCATCTAAAACCAATTACCAGATTTAAAAACCTTGAGATTTTCTATTGTTCTGGAAATTTAATTTCGGATTTATCACCGCTATCAAAATTAACTAAGCTAAAAAAAATCGAAGCTGCACGAAATCAAATTAAGTCATTGAAACCACTAAAAAAACTAAAAGACCTAGAATTTTTGAACATTTCAGACAACAAAATAAAATCACTTTCTCCTTTATCTAAAAATGAAAAACTAAATACTTTACTTGCTCAAGACAACCAAATTGAAACTTTAAAGGGGTTGGAAAATAAGTTTCAATTGGAGAGAGTCACTTTACAAAACAATAAATTCACGTCTCTCAATCCATTAAAAAATTGTAAAAAAATCAATAACCTTCATCTCGACGGGAACCTGATATCAGATATTTCAGGGTTAAGTAAATTTACAAAATTAGAACAACTTTACCTCTCTAGAACTAGTGTAAAATCAATCTCTGCTCTAGAAAACTTAATTAACCTTAAAATTTTATCGATACTAGATTCGCCAATTCAATCACTTCATGGAGTTGAAAAAATGTCAAAACTTCAAGATTTATACTGTCAAGAAACAATGATTCAAGATTTGGAACCTCTTCGTAATTTAAAAAGTTTGCAAAAAATAGTTTTTAATAAAACAGTAATATCAAGTCTTGCACCATTAGAAAAGATGGAGAATCTATATTTACTTTTTAATAACACTAAAATATCATTTGATGAAATTGAACAGTTTAAAATTACACACCCAAATAGTACATTGCTAACTACATTTTAAAATCTACATCTGCGTAAGTATATGAATACCACAGATCAATTAGATTAATACTAATTAGCAATACTCGTAAAACACCCTAAATTAAGTAAGTATTAACTTCTACTGAGTATTAAATTAAATTCAAAATATATAATTTTATAAAACCAAAAGATAATTACTTTAAAATTGTATATTAGTCAGTAAAAAAGCCCACCTTTGCACTTTATTTGGTAAAACACATTTTGGACCAATTTCGCATGTTACAGGTATAATTAATGAAATGAGTCTGAAATTAAAATTAAATTTTAATGGACTCATTTAATGAAACAGGCTTAAAGCCTGAAATTATCGCTGCGATTACGGATATGGGATTTGAAAAACCTACCCCAATTCAAGCCAAATCTATTCCTCAACTACTTTCCTCTGATAGAGATATTATTGCTTTGGCTCAAACTGGGACTGGTAAAACAGCAGCTTTCGGATTGCCGGCAGTACATTTAACCGAGGTAACCGACCGAAGTACACAGACAATCATTCTTTGCCCAACTCGTGAGTTGTGTTTGCAAATTGCAAAAGACCTCAACAAATTTGCTGCAAAAATTAAAGGCTTATCTGTCTTGGCTGTATATGGAGGTACTAGTATTGATACTCAAATCCGGGCTTTGAGAAAAGGTGCTCAGATTGTAGTAGGAACTCCAGGACGAACTAAAGATTTAATCAATCGACGAAGATTAAATTTGGAAAATGTTGAAAGAGTGGTCTTGGATGAAGCGGATGAGATGTTGACGATGGGATTCAAAGATGATTTGGATGCAATTCTAGAAGCCACTCCCTCGGATAAAACTACCTTACTTTTTTCTGCAACTATGTCGCGAGAAGTTTTAAGGATTTCCCAGAACTACATGGAAGATCCTATCGAAATAAAAGTCGCAAAGATGAATATTGGTGCGACCAATGTACAGCACATCTATCATCAAGTGCAAGCAAGAGATCGTTACGAAGTAATCAAAAGAATTGCGGATATGAATCCCGATATCTATGCGATCATTTTTTGTCGAACTCGAAGAGAGACCATGGAAGTGGCCAACAAATTGATGTATGATGGTTATAGTGCAGATGTATTAAATGGAGATTTATCCCAAGGTCAACGGGATGAAGTCATGCAAAAATTTAGAAAAAAACAGATTCAAATTTTAGTGGCAACTGATGTAGCAGCTCGTGGACTAGATGTAGATGAATTGACGCATGTAATTAATTATAATTTACCAGATGACCCTGAGGTGTATGTTCACCGAAGTGGACGAACTGGTCGGGCTGGAAAAAGCGGAATTTCGATTGCTGTTATTCACTCTCGTGAAACAAATAAATTACGAGACATAGATCGAAAATCTGGTATTCGATTTACAAAGGAACCTGTTCCAAGTGGATTAGATATTTGTAAAACACAACTAATGACACTCATTGACAAAGTGAAAGCTGTTAATGTAGATGAAAAAACTATTGAGCAATTCCTTCCTGCAATTTATGAAAAACTAGAAGATTTAGATCGAGAAGAATTGATAAAACATTTTGTTTCTATCGAATTTAATCGATTCTTAAATTATTATAAAAATGCTCGCGATATTAATATTGCAGATAGAGGTGATCGTAGAAATGAAAGAAGAAGTCGAGACGACAGGCGACGAACACCATACACTCGATTATTTATTAACGTTGGAGCAAGTAACCGATTAGATCCTGGTAGATTAATTGGTTTAATTAATCAAGGATTGGATTCTGGAAATGCTGGAATTGGAAAAATTGAAATCCTTCGTAACTTCTCATTTTTTGAAATTGAAGAAGGTATAGAGAATGATTTGATTGATGCATTGAAAGGAAGAAACTTTGAAGGTATTCCTTTGTCAGTTGAAGTCTCCCAAGAGAGACGTTCATCTGGTGGTGGTAGAGGTTACGGTGGCGGTGGCGGACATCGAAAAGGTGGAGGTGATAGGAGACGTGGAGGTGGAAGTGATCGTAGAGGCGGTGGTGAAAGACGAGGTAGTGGACATGGTGATAGTAAAAGAAGACGCAGACGAAAAGTGTAATTACTTTTTTTAAAAATATTAGCGGAGTCGAAATGTGATGTTTCGGCTCCGCTTTTTTGTTAGTACTGAAGGTAGATTTTATTTGTAAGTCCCTTTGTCTTGGACAACTGAAGTATCAGGGGATAATTTGATTAATCTTTCGAAAGGATTGTATATTTGTTTATCTTTTTTATTAATAAGATAGTCCTAATAGATTTGATCTTCCCTTTTTTTTAACATTAACTTTTCTTTAAATATTTCTTTGTTATTTAATATAGTATTATCGAAAGTTTCAATAGTAATATTGTCTTTTAATTCAATTGATTTCTATCTATAAGCCAAAGCAAATTCTCTATTTCCCAATAGAGCATCAGGTAAAGGAAAGTAAACTTTTAATTCAACATGTCTAGCCGAGTACACTAAACTGTCATTCAAAATGGTAACTATTGAATTAAAATTTCCTATTACCTTTATTAGTTTTTCCTTCACAATTATAAATTTTTCTATAAATAAAATTGCTTCCGTAATTATACATTAATTGCTTTGTCTTTCCACCTTTTAAAAATATACGATGTATTCCGTGTTTTTCACCATTAAAATTTGCCATGGTTGAATTCAACAAACCTGAAGGGAAAAAATGATCTAAATATCCATTTAATTTAAAATTTCTTATAGAATACGGACTTTCTAATATTCCATTTATATTATATTTTTCAATATTAAAATCTCCTTCATTTCATTTATCACACATTTTATAGTTTTTACTTTTTTATTATCAAACCACTCCATAGGAATACATTTTTTCTTTGTAAATCCGAAAAGTAACAGAAGTATTAGTGCATTTAAATAACCAAATTTTGATTTCATATCCTTACCTTCTAAGTTATTGGAAACAATTTTTCTTATTTACCACTTTAAAGAACTACCAAAAATTTGAGTTCTGGGAGTCCTTTTTACAAAATCAGTATTCCTTTTTTACTTTAAAAAAATGTTTTAAATAATCCACCTCCGTAGTAATGTATCGAATGAACTCCAATACTTTCCTTCCAAAATTTTCCTCCGTTATCTTTACTAGTTCACCAAAACTTCACCACAATAGGACGAAAATTATAGAATAAACTTTAATAAATATCATATATATATATGTAAATTGAGATGATTGAGTTTAAACAAAATTTGAGAAATGATGTTTTATATACTGTTTAAACAAAAAATTTATATATGCAATCACAAGAAAAAATACAAATTGAATTAGAAGGTGATAATCATGTTATGACAAGCATAGAAACACCAATGCTTCCCAATGCTTTTGATAAAAGTGATGAGGAGAAAATAGAAATTATACAAGATTGTTTTGCGGTAATTATGAAAACTTTA
>Ga0209092_10003723_pt1 | contig 13007 bp, 21 predicted proteins | sample FraStrMetagenome_FD_187446 | JGI IMG/M metagenome (GOLD analysis project Ga0209092, IMG submission 187446) | Marine eukaryotic phytoplankton communities from Arctic Ocean - Fram Strait ARC3M Metagenome (SPAdes) (version 2) | ecosystem: Environmental > Aquatic > Marine > Oceanic | place: Fram...
TGCCTGGCTGAGTCTTCTTAATCATAGGCTCGCCTCCTGTAAACACCATGTGTGTTTTATTTTGTGTTACAGGGTGAATAAAGTTACCGTGCGGTAGAAGTGCCTGTAGTTCGTCCACAGCCTCCTCCACCGTCTTATCGGTAATAAGGTGCTTGTAGCGTTTGCTCCAAGTGTAACTACTGTCACAACCCTTATCAAAAACTGGTAAGTCAAACACATTGTCTATGTTTGTTATATCAATTGTTTCGTACGGTAACTCATATGTACTAGGCTCAGTTGGATCTTTTTGTCCAAAGCCATTACATTGTAAATTACATAGAAAGAATCTCATCCACAAAGAGGGAATGCCTACATAGGAGCCTTCGCCTTGTGCTGAGTAAAACGTTTCACTATATCTTAGAGTCATGTTTTTCCTTCGTTGTCTTATACTCTTCGTAATCTAAATCTTCTTTTGTTTGTTCGTTTTGAGCAAATATGGCAGGTACACTGTCTAACAGAGTTTGCTCAACTAGTTCGAACAAGTCGTTGTCTAAATCTTTACCTGCTTCTATATGTTCAATTATTTCTAAACAACATATTCTTAAACCGTTATTCATACATGTAGCAAAGTTGCTAGTACGTTTATAATAACGTCTACCTAACTCTACTAGTTTGATAAACACAACTTGATTAATGTTGCTTACTTCTAATATCATTTCATCTCCACCTACATTTATAAGTTGGAGTAGTTGGTCGATAGATTGATTAGTTGGGATAGCAGTATTATGAGCATAAAATTCTAATGCTTCGAATACATCATCCATACCAAGTGTAGGATATCTTTTTAATACTTCGCTTAAACTCTTGCCAGCACCAACACTTTCGCATATAGATGCAACAGGTACCAATCCTTTAGATACTACAAAGCCTTTCTTCCTACGTTCTATCATTTATAATCCTTTGCCATTAGCAAATTGTTGTTGTAGTTTAATATTATCCATAAACTCTTTTTGTACTTTACCTTCGTCTTTGAACGACCCTTTAAGAACAGTTGTTTGTGTAAGACTACTGTGTGCCTGAACACCTCTATTTTCTACGCAACCGTGTGTGGCTTGTACATAAACACCTAAGTCCTTTGTGCCAGTTGCCTTTGCAATCTCTTTGGCAATGTCGTTAGCAAGTTCTTCTTGTAGTGTTCCACGCATAGCACACCACTGTGCAATCCTTGTGTACTTGCTTAGTCCGATTAGTTTCTCACTAGCAAGAATGCCTATGTATGCTACACCTTTAACTATCTGGTGATGATGCGAACACATACTTGTTAGTTCACTTCTTACAACAAGCATACCTTCGTATCTATCTTCGCCGTCATTGGGAAATGCTGTTGCCGCCGGCATAGGATCATACCTGCCGCTCATTAGTTCGTTGATGTACATCTTAGCAAGACGTTTGCCTGTACCCATGCTGTTAGGATCGTTTGCTGTGTCGATAACAAGTCCTTGCAATACATCTTCGAACTTAAATGCTAGTTCATCAATCAGTTGTTGCTTCTCACCTTCTTCGATATGTGCTGAGATATTATCACCAGCCCAAAATCTATCACCAGCTTCTTGTAGCCTTTGTTTAATTTTATTGCTTGTTGACATTCTATGCCTGCTCCTCTAATATTTTAATTTGTTCTTCTAACTGTGTGATTTCTCGTTTAAGGTCGAGCTTGTCCAACTTCTCTTGGTGTACTACTTGGTCATCAACATGTAAATCGTAATCTTCGGTTATTTGTTTGTCCATTACTCTATGCTTATCTTTTAGAGCCTTTAAGTGATTACGCAGACTTATTAATGAACTCATTATCCTCTCCTAAAATACCATTCTCCCAATTCTCGCAAACATCATTTGCATAATGTATACTCTTGTCTCGCACATCAATTGTACCGAACGGTTTATAATTTCTAAACAAGTGAACCACAAAACCATTGTCTTCCACTACCTCTGCTTTCTTAATTACATTATTCATTTCCACCACTCCTCATAAGGGAATACTATCCATCTCTCTTCATCGGCTCCGACTTCCTTTGCAGTATAGTCAACTTTCTTACCAAAATTACTGGATAACTTATCATATATTGTACAGTATGTAGGAGCGTTTGTCAATAGTTTTTCGCATCTATCATCAATAATATTAAGTGTCGATCCGCTATCGTTGATATCATCACATATTAGTATCTTCTTACTATTGTATTTAGACAAAAGTATGTCAAGTGCTTCGTTTTCTTCGACTTTGTGATCCCTTAGGCTTAGTTGAAAGCCTTCAAAAGGAACATTGAAGTAATGACTGAGCATTACTCCCATAGGGTAGCCACCTCTGCCGGGGCCTAGTATAACATCAGGTGTATAATTATCTACTGCCATTTGTTGGCAGATGTCACTCATGTTATCCTCTAGTTCTTTCCAAGTATGATAGTATTTCATTACTCAATGATGCCATAAACATCTGTTTCAGATAGTAAAAGATAATTCTCACCATCTATTGTAATCTTATCTCCTGAGTCCTTATTGAAGATAATCTTATCTCCTACTTGGCACTCGGGTGTTATTAACACACCTGACTTAGTTGTCTTGCCAGGTCCTACTTGTAATACTTCGCCTTCTGCAGGCTTATCAGATGCAACACTAGTAAGTATAATACCACTAGCTCGTTGTTTTACTGCATCTTTACGCTTGACTAATAGTTTATCATATAATGGGTGCATTGTGTTTCCTTATAAATTATGTTTACGTTTCAGCTTAGGCTTTTGCCATGCTAACTCATCAGCAACAATGTCATTGATTGATTTAGTAGGCTCCCAACCCAATACGTTCTTAGCAAAGTCTACAGCGGCATAAGTCTTCTCCATATCACCTTTGCGTGGTGCAACAAGATTAGTATTAATATCTTCGCCTAACTCTTCCTCTACTGTTTTGATTAGTTCTAATACACTAACTGGCTTACTGTTACCTAAGTTGTATATATTGCTAACACCAGTATCAAATAGTTGATGTAGTGCTAACAAGAATCCTCTAGCAATGTCATTAATGTGAGTGTAATCTCTTTCACATGTACCATCTGCTGTGTCGTAATCATCGCCACATATATCAAACGTTTCGTTTGTTAATGCCTTCTCTACGATAATCGGTAGTACATGTACATATGGACTCTTCTGGTATCCGTTCTTGCCAGCATTACTTCCTGCTACGTTAAACAATCTTAGTATACTGTAGTTCATATCATATACATCAGCATAGTCTTTGATAATCATTTCACATATCTTCTTTGTTCTGCCATATGGATTACATGGGAACATAGGATCTGTTTCTTTAAACGCACCGTCTTCATGTATACTATGTCCGTATACACTACTGCTTGATGCAAACATAAAGTTCTTAACGCCTGCTTCTACGCATACGTTTAGTAAACTTATTGTTTGTTCTACGTTGTCATGATAAGTGTCCTTAGGATTAACTACGCTGTTAGGTACACTATTGTTTGCCGCAATGTGTATAACTGCTTCAGGTTTAATAAGCTCTATGACACCCTTGACTTGCTTAGTATTAATCTCAAATGGGTATTGAGTTACACCAGGTATATCTCTTTTACGCCTATCGATATTAAATACATTGTAACCACTGGCAACAAGTAGTTCACAAACATTACTGCCTATGAAGCCGCTACCTCCTGTAACTACAATTGCTTTTTCATCATTATTCATGTTCTTCTCCAATTACTTCATACAATGCTTTTCCACTGAAGAAGTCGTTTTTTAAATTTTCCGCTAACCTTTCGTTATCGTCAGACATAAGCCAATTAAAGTTTAAAAGTTCTTTAACCTTATCAACTAACCTGTCCTTGTGCGTTAAGTAACTACCCCAATCCTGAGTCCATTCACTTGGGTACTTGAACTTATCGTCATACATTTCTGTATAACTTAATCTATCCGGTACCATTGGTGTCGCACCAACCAATGCTCCTTCGAAGCAACTAATACCTAATGTTTCCTGTGTGTTAGCACTGAACACTATTTTACTACGCATGAGTAAACTGTGATACTCATCCTTACTAAGGTCTTGTTCTTGTGCAACAATAAAGTCAACATCTTTGAATTCTTTACCTAAGTCTTTAAATATCTCCACTTGCTTCTCAGGTGCTACCCTGTGTGGAAATAGTACTATGTCGTTTTTACTTGTAGGTATGTTATACTCACTAAGTAAATGTTCCAAGTACTCCATGGGCCACCCCACCCTGTGAATCTTTGTAGTATCCACATTCGGGAATGACTCCATGAAGAGGTCTATATGGAACTCTGTGGCGAAGAAGTTATGGTCAAATACATTGAACATACTTTCTTCTGCAAGCCTTACCCAAGGAGCATCACCAATTAGTCTACCTAAAAAGTCTGCTGGGTCATAAGAACCTGCATGCCACATACCACCAATCTTAACCTTGACGCCTAATAACTCAGACATATATTTTAGTTGTAACACAGTTGGATTCCAAGCATCAGTATAGAGGAAGTAATCTCCATCTTGTACTTCGCCATTCGCAAACATCTGACTAATAGTCTTTAACTGTTCACTCTTCCAATAGTTAGTTCCGCTAAAGTTTAAGAATGCTCCAGGAGTTGTATCCTGTGGAGCATCACTCGGTCCTTGTATAACTTTAACTTCTAGTCCTGCTTCACGCATCTGCCTAGGCAAATGTGTTTTCCACTGAGCAGTGTATCTTGTTTCAACAGGTTCTAGCTCAACAATATATATCATAATTTATCCAGCGTTTTTGGCTTCTTGGATTTCTTTTCTTCTGTCACCAGCAAGGTTTTTAATTTCCATTAAAGCCTTTCTAGCTCTAGTACCAGCGGCTTTATTACCACCTTCGAACTTTTCGCTTTCTTCGATGTATGTCTCGAATGCCGCTTTCATTTTTAAATGAGCTTCCATAATTTTCTCCTATATGTTATGCTACTAATTCTGGAAAAGTTTCAGAGAACAGTTGTCCTCTTTTCTTATCCAGTCTATCAATGTAACCTTTAAACAGGCTATCACCGTTGTTAAAAATATCCATCGCACCCTTGTCCTTATATAAAAAGTCTTTAAGTTTGTGGACATCTATATTGTCGGATAACATTAATTTATCCTCAATTTTTTGTTTGATGTTGTCTTCGTGGACTGAAGGATGATAGTAATCTCTCAATGAAACTACACCGAACCAAGGTTGCGGTAGTCCTTCTGCTTTACACCATTCAACAAAATCACCTGCATAGTAAATTGTAAATGCAGACACAGTAAAGGATAAACTAATATCTATGTTTTGTTCTTCACTGCTTAACTTCTGGAAGTGTTTGATGTTTGTATAAACTTCATCCCATTTAGCAGGATATCTGTTGTATTCAAAACGTTTGCCTGTGTCATCAATACTTAAAGTGATGTCAACATGCTCAAACTCTTTCCATAAGTTAGTAAATGTCTCATCTGGAAATATTGTGCCATTGGTAACATAATGTATATGTGTATCTTTGGCTTGTCCAGACTCGACAAATAGTTTTAAATATTCCTTATGTTCATCAAAGTTCTTAAGGAATGGTTCGCCACCTACTATTTCTAATAGTTTAGCATCTTTTGTATTCTCATACAAGTCTACAAAAGTTTGTTCGTTGCTTGACCAATTAAGTATAGCACCTTTACGTTCTTCTGCTACCCATGTACTACTTGCCCATGGGCCGCATATTCGACATGCTAGGTTGCATAGGTTATTAAAAGCAATACCAACAATACTGTAACCATCTTCGTTTAGTTCTAATGCATCAAGGTAGTCTTTGTTATTGTTGTAGTCTATTTGTCTTTTAGATTCTAGTCCAGCATCTTCATCGTCCCAACATCTGGAACAACCATCTGGTCTTTTATTATCTAAGAATTGTTTTTGTAATCTTTTAACAAACTTGCTGTTTGTATATTTTTCTATACCATCGCTAATATTAAATGCAGGCATACTTTGTAAGTCAAACTTACAACAAGGTTTCAATGAGCCACGTTGATTTACATCTAATCCTGTAAATGCATTGTAGCAAAAATTGTCGCCTCGTTCTGTCATTAGTCTAATAAGCCTTTCATTACATCTTCTATAGCATCAGTATCTTCAAAACTTGGTCCATCTATACGTCTGTCTGATACCTTTACGTCATGGTATGGATAGTCTATTTCGCAACCGTTTTCATTATCTTCGGCTACTGAAATCTTTAGGTCTCTGTTAGGATACTTGTTTTGTATCTGTTTTGCGAGATCGTCAGCAATCATTTCGCATGACTTATAGTCCAGTTGTATAACGTCTCCGCTATACAACCTTTCCATCCAGCGTTTAAACTGTATAAATTCAATATCTCTATCGTTATGGAATACTTCTATCCAAACTTTAAAGTGAAAAGTATGTCTGTGAGGATAACCTAAGAACGATACATCGTCCCACTCGCCAGTAGCAAGTGCAGGATCTGTGTCTGCTCCAGGATACTTATGTATGCCTTCCTTAGTGAATGTTACCCAAATACTTCTCATTTATCTTCCTTATACAATGTTAGTTGCTTGTGGTCCTTTCGGGCCTTCTTCTAAATCATACGTCACTTTCTGATTCTCTTCAAGTGATGCATAACCGTCAGTTTTAATAGCTGAAAAATGTGCGAACACATCTTTGCCACCTTCGTCCGGTGTAATAAATCCAAAACCTTTAGATGTATTAAACCATTTTACTGTACCATTTGCCATATTATTTCTCTCTATTGTGAAGTCTTACCTTCTGTTATTAATTCTAAAGGTAGTTCCTTCAAAATATTACTTTCGTAATTCTGTGTTGTTGCTTTGCCATTGGCTTCTATTGCAAATAACATAAACAACATAACTAACGCCGCCATAAGTAGCGGACTCATGTTAGTTAAAAAATTCTTATCTTGTTTTTTCATAGCCACAAATTCTTATCTTTCAATGCTTCTGATCTTGTAGTGCCCATTTCTTTTAGTGCTTCGTCTATTTCAAAGTCGTAGTATGCACCTGTTAATTTTCTTAAATAGTTACGCTCTGAAATCATAACTGAACTTTCCCATGCACCAAACCCCATAACAATAATGAGGAGTACACCTACTAAGTAACCAAATAATTCAATCAATTGTTTCGTCTCCTTCTGTAAAAACGTTTCTTAGGCTTTGGGTTTTCAGCTACGACTTCTTCCTCGTATTCTTCTTCATCATCATCCTCAGCCTCTTCGTTAAACTCTTCTAGTCTTGCTTTAAACAACGATACTAGGTCCATTAGTTCATGTCCTATATCAGTATCATCGTTTGTATCTAGCTCTAATTCAAATTTTATTTTCATAGTTTTATCACATTATTATATACATTATATGCTTTTTCATGGCGCATGTCAACCATTCTTTTTGGTAATTAATCAATTACTTCGTCGCCTACATAGTCGGTCCAGTCGGTGTACTTGGATCTGTCTCGCAAATCGTGTAAACTGTGACACCACACACCTGAGTTAGTTCCTTTAAATGAACTGTCATCTATCTTAACTGTTGCATTGTAGTTAAAGAGTTTAACGTTTGGCATTCTTACAGCAATCATAGGAACAAACTTATCGTATTCATTCCAGCCATTGTCATGTAACCATTCATGATTAGCATAGCCACTATCAAAGTCTAGTGTTATCCATATGTCTGCTTTAATTAGTTCTGTAATAATATGATCCCATGCCTCCCATTCCTCATTGTCATCGCCAGGTTGAAAACTATTTGCACAACCTAAGTATGCATGTTCAATAGTATTTTCTAAGCATCGTTGCAGTATCTCTTTAGGATTCTGTTTGTCAATAACAAACAATGTTTTCATTCCATATAGTGGAGTACGTTCTACTTCTACACCTATAAAGAACTTAGGATCGTCTCCAAAGTTATCTCTTCCTTCTACTGTTGCCATTCTATATAACTCCTGCCCATTCCAGGCTTCTTTCTTATGTTCTCAGCAAACGCTATGTCTACTTGATTTATACTGCTGTACGAGTGTGTCCACATGTCAGCAACTTCTAAACTACCTTCACGCACCATTACAACACCAATTCTCATACACTCTATGAACCTATTGTCTCTTGGACTAGGACAATGTATCTTAATATTGTTCCAAAGGAACTTACTAAAGTCTGTGCTGACTGGCGTAGATTTCTCTGCACCAACAACATAATGTCCGTTAGGTTTAACGTCAATGTTCTCGAAGTGAACAGGATTAGAACTTAAATCAAATACTATATCGTATTCCTTTGAAGGTCTATCCTTTACTATTACATTACTTTGCTCTTCCCAAAAGTCTAATGCACTTCTACCTATTACATCTATGTTAGTATTTAGGCTAAACTTGATGTACTGGTATAAAACTCTTGCCAAAAAGCCTGTGCCAATAATACATACTTGCTTGTCCTTTCCTATCTTACCAACGCTTTGTGCAATGTTAATAGCACATGCAACAGGCTCGATTATATACTTAGGACTTGCTTCAGGGACCTTAACAAACGTGCCTTGTGGCGCATTGTAACGCTCTGCGTAGGCTGGCTCGCCTCTTGTGGCAACATAGTCGCCGACTTCTACATTAAATACACCTGATCCAACTTGTAAAACCTTACCAAGTGATTCGTGTCCATGCATGTTAGTAGGCAGTAAAGGAAACTCTCCCTTATACATTGCTACATCACTACTACAAACACCAGTGTAAACACTCTTTACGGCTATCTCATTGAAGTTGATTGGAGGTACTTCGTACTCTTGTCTGAGTATGTCATTCATTCCAGTTGTGTAGTATTGCTTAACCTTCATGGTATGCCTCTAAGTTCTTGTGTATCCAAGTATCAATATGTCTATGCATCTCATATGGTTCTGTTATACCAACTGCTATCATAGTACCATATGCTTCAGCAGGACACAAACCAAAGTTCCATTGATACATACTGTCTTCTGTGTACACTCTAACTGTTTGGTCATCGTAACCTTGTTTCCAACTTGCTTTCACATCAATTGGATACTTGTCATCTACATACCATGTCTCTTGAGCATAGTCACAAACATTATATATACCAGTCTTATCTACTACACCATAGTCGCTATTAGATAACATACCTAATGTGTGTTGCTGTGCCATACTATGAGAACTGCGATCCATTTCTGGTACACCACCGAATATTTTAATCAGTTGACAATACAAATGTGGGAACAAATCTAATGCAACACCGCCCCAGGCTTTACGTCTTTGTGTACTCCAGCCACCAGGATTTGGTATTCTATTAGCATTAAACCATGTTACTTCAATACGTGTGAACTCCTCACCGCCTTGTAAAAAGTCATCTATAGCACCATAATGTGTTCTGTATAAGTTATTCTTACACAAGATAAACTTAGTATCCGGAAAATCTTCGCAAAGATTATTCCATTGAGATGAACTAGGTAAGCCAGGCTTCTCTATAAATATATACTCGACTAAGTTTGCCAGTTGCCTAGCAATACTATCGTGAGTGAAGTTAGGAGTACAAATAACTGCTACGTTATATTCTCCTGTTACTTCAGATGTATCTTTAAATGTTGCACTACTAATCACAGGGTCGACTGTGTCCACAGTGTACCCTATTTTAATTAGTTCGGGTAGATAGACATTAATGCCTATGCCACCTAATCCAACAAGTAGTGCTTTCATTTAAATCTCCGCTGACAAGTTATCTAATGCTTCAACCATTATCTCATCAAACTCGCCTTCCACTTGTTGCTCTACTTCTTCATCGAAGAAAGCACTAGTAGGACTAGAGTTGAATGCCGTGTCAGCATCTTTGTGTTTGTTGTTACTAACATCATCTAAGAACAATTTAGCATCGTCTAGTAGTTGATGTGGATTATCACTTACAAATAGTTCTTTAACAAATGAATCAAACATCAACATATTTCTAGGAGTGTAAAGGCTTTCTTGGTTAAGTTTCTTACCTTTCTTCTGCCAGTTTCTCCAATCCAGTTGATAGTTCTCACACTCTAATGTTGCTAAACTGTTTGCTTCTTGTACTGCTCTAATGTGCATGTAAACATTGTGTGACATCAGTATACCATATGTGAAACTATCCCAAGAAGTTTTACCTTCTTTGTTGATTTTGTTTAACATACCAGGAGCATACCAATTAACATCACCAGTAACAATTCTGCTACCAATCTCACTCTCCCAAGGGAAAGGATTATTAGAAAGCATACCAGGTGAGTGATGACTAAATGCTTTGTTATCAAAACACTTCTCCATAATGTAACTCATCTGTTCACTAGTAATTTTGTTTCTTGTGTATACTAAACCGTTAGCACTACTAATGTATGGACTAGCACAATCGAAACTTACTGTGATGTTTGGGTTAACATGTTCTCTTAATTGACGTTGTACGCTTGTAAGCATCACACCCCATTCAAGTTTACTTGTACCCAAGAAGTGAATCCAGTCTCTGTCTTGCAACTTCTCATCATCACGTAGAGTAATAATACGTTTCAGTGCCATGTGCATGTCGCGGATATTGTTACCACCCATGCCCCATCCTTCAGTGTCGTAGTCCTTAACCTTCTGATACCATTCTTCTGCATCTTCCCAATAGGTTCCTTGCAGTACGTTTAAGAACTTTGTGTTGCCTTGTCTGTGATCCATAAACCAATCTAGGTTATATGTAGTACACTTTAAGCATTCTTCAAAGTTTTGTAGTCCAGTCTTTTCTTTGAAGCCAGGCTTACATGCCCAACTAGGAACATCAAATGTCATACTCCAGTCTGCTGTGTGTTCTAACCAGTTAAGAATCTTACCTCTAACTTTATCAGCATCACCTTTATATCCAACATCACCAGGCTTCTCAAAGAAGTTTTCCCAGTCAAACTTAATAACACCTTTACCAATTTGGAAACCACCGGAGTCGCCTACAATAGTTGTGTTACTTCTGTCTCTACATTGAATAATGTGTTCCATTACCTTACTCTTCTCTACGTCCAAGTAAGCATGACCGGCACTATAAAGTGCTTTGTTGTAATAGTAGTACCCTTTCTCTTTATCCAAGAAGTTCATGCCTTCGAAGCCATGCTCGAATCCATTAGGGACTCTACCATCCGGGATATATCCAGGTACACTTTTACATCTACCAAGTAGCTCTGTCATAAAGCCACTTACAGCAGGTAAAAATGTTGCATAGTCGCTATGCGTTTTGGATAAATCTCTCACCTTATCTCCTCGCAGGAAGTAAGTAAGTATAAATGCCTAAGCCACTGTCTACTTTAATTTGTAGCAGTCCTTGATTATTAATACTTAACACTAAGTTACTATTATCACCGAGTCGTAAAATCTTTAACACGATATCCAAGGGCCAGTTCCATTCGGAAGTAAGGTCGCCTTCAACATTGTTATCAATTAAGATTTTAGTTCTATCACTTGCATCACCGCCAACTAGGAAGTACAATGCACCATTCTCTGTCTTAGGTGTAAAGTTTGCTTCGTAGCCTGCTTGTACGCCATTGAAGTATGCTAAGTCCTTTAACGCTTTAACACTTGGTAAAATGTTTACGTCAAACTCTGCACCTTTAAACTTGATGTCTTTAAGTTGTTGGTTAATAACATCTGCTAACATAAATCTATAATGTGCATCTGTGCCAGTTGTGTCTTTAAACTTAACTTCAACAGGAGTTTCAGTTCCGTTCCTGTCTTGTGTAACTACTTCAACAGTAGCATCCTCGGCATCAAAGCCTGGATAGTTAATAAAACCTTGCAACACACCCATTCTGCTTAAACCAATAGTTGCGTCTGCAAAGTCTACAACAGGATTAATTGACTGTCCTTTAACAATAACTGTTTTATCTGCATCAACTGTTTCAACTTCAGTCAGCTCGTTTGTACCTCTAATTTTTGCCATTTCAAAGATGCCAAGTCCATGTGTATGTCTTAGTACGTCTTTGAAAAAGTCTTTTACATAATTATCACTCATATTTTCTCCGGTAAATGAATTCGTTTTAACATTATACTACTTTTATTTAGGCAAGTCAAGTTATTTCTTGCCCTTAATCTTGTTTAACATTTTAATTGTGTTGAACATGTCTTTGATTGGATTATCATCATCTAACTCTTTAACAACTTGTAACAGCACCAATAAGTCTCCAATTGTGCTTTCATTAATCTCATGCTCACCGATTGTAATCGATGCACTGAATGGGTCTACCTCCCAAATCGAGCTGGCACCTGTGCTACCTGTAATAGTGTATGGAGTACCTGATGTAATTCCACCTACTGTTGCACCTACTGTTGCACCTGTTGGAACAGTGTAGATTGTTGAATTGCTCGGTGGCCCAGTTAGTGTTATTGTTCCAGCTGGACTAGGGTTAACATTAATTGTATTCATATGTCGCCTTAAAATTCAAAGTATTGTTGGAATGCCGCACTATCGTTAGCACTCTTAAGATCCCAATTCATAACGCCTAGCACGTTTTGTATCTTCTTATCCAGTACTGCTTCTTCCATTGCTTCCTCATCAAACGGCATATCTTTAAACCATTGTGGAATCTGCATTTCATCAGTTGGATAAGCCATACTAGTATAGCCCATTGGGTTCGGCTTTAGCCTACACACTACAACTTTACTGCCATCCATAATTTGTAAACTATAGTTGTCTCCGTTAGCAAATCGCATAGAGTTATAATTAATACTAGCCCTAACATGCCCAGGTATCATTTTGTTCTCACCTTCCTCTTGAAGTTTCTGCATACCAAACATAGTGCTACCAGTTGGCATACTGCTTTGTTGCTTCTTGAGTTTGTCGGTGTACTTGGTTAAGTTGTTTACACGTTTAGGCATACCTTTCTTCCAAGCATCTAACTTACCAAATGATTCTTTAAAGTCTTTAATCATTTGTATAACTTCTGCTTCTGCTTTGCCTTCTAATGTATCATCTAATATCTCTTCTAAGAAGTCTTGCACAAA
>Ga0209092_10003726_pt1 | contig 13002 bp, 10 predicted proteins | sample FraStrMetagenome_FD_187446 | JGI IMG/M metagenome (GOLD analysis project Ga0209092, IMG submission 187446) | Marine eukaryotic phytoplankton communities from Arctic Ocean - Fram Strait ARC3M Metagenome (SPAdes) (version 2) | ecosystem: Environmental > Aquatic > Marine > Oceanic | place: Fram...
AATAATATGCGTTAATAAAATAAAAGCATACAGTTTAAAAAAAAATAATATGCGTAATGGTACTACGCGATTATTGTATGACTAATGCACGCCAATTTTAATTAAGCGTCCTTTCCTTTATATTCTCTTAACACAAAAGAGGTTGACTATGGCTCGTTCGTTACTCTCCGAACGCTAAAATTAATTGTTACTTAATTTTAGTTTACGTTGGATAAGTATCTTAGACTTATTCTGTTGGGTAATATGAATTAGTTATTTTAATAAACTGAAATTAAGTAAGCGTTGCTCGCCAAAATCATGTTCGATAAAATGATCAAAAAAAGCATAACGGAGTCCCGCAGGAATCCTGTGAGACATCGATAATGGCATAATGACTTTTACAAAGCATTGAAATATAAACGTCAATTGATTTGATGACTAATTTTTTTTACAGTGAGCCTGGATCTTCTTGTATAAGATTCTGACCTTCTAATCTTCGGGGACTTATTCGCCTTGCTCCTTGTAGATATTGAACATCTTCTGTAACTGAGTCAAAAATAACTCAAAGTATTGATCTTTCATTTTTATAGTGAAAAAATTCTTATAGCCTATCAGCATCAGCAATAGTTCTCGATGCATTACTTTCACTTGCGAAATGTAAACGTAACGCATTCATAGACTTCCAACCGTCTAAATACTTCGGCGTATCCTTTATCCAGTCGCCCGAAGGTTGACCGGTAGTAAAGGATACAATCATATTAAAAACTTCGAGATCCGCGTTATCATTTTCCAACCTCAATTTTTTCCGGAACTTGATCTCATTCAATCCAACAATTGACGGTTCGATAGCAATCCTATAAAACTCATTAAGAAACGTCTTTTTGGGTTTTGTCCTGTTGGTCCCAAAGATGAATTTTCTCGCGGTAGCACTTCTTGTTCCCAAATCGCCACGCGTTTTCTCTACTTCCTTGTCGTCGAGAAACTGCAAATCTTCGTATGATGTGAGTGAGTCTGTAATGAGATGATTGCGTTGAGTTTCGGTTCGAAAGCCAATCCAATAAAGTATCTGACGTAATGAGTCTGCTTCGCTGATATTTTCGTCTTCGTCGATCTGATTATTTCTTAATAAGTTTGCCATGATATGAAAGATCAATGTAGGTGTTGAATATGTATAACTAGGGTACTGCTGTAGTACGTAGCACTAGTCGCTTTGTTGATATCTTACTTTGATCTGCAGTTGAGCTGCCAATTTCTCTGCAAAGGTTAGGGTTAGTAACCTTGTACTTCGTTGTATAACTCTGCTCAGCTATAATGGCAGTATGGACACTGATAAACCGAGTAAAATTCTGAGAGCAGGAGAAAGATAACGCGGATCTCGAAGTTTTAAATATGATTGTATCCTTTACCACCGGTCAACCTTCGGGTGACTGGTTAATGAGTTTTATAGGATTCCTATCGAACCGTCAATTGTTGGATTGGGTGAGATCACGTTCCGGAAAAAATTGAGGTTGGAGAATGATAACGCGGATCTCGAAGTTTTTAATATGACTATATCCTTTACCATCGGTCAACCTTTGGGCGACTGGATAAAGGATGCGCTGAAGTATTCAGACGGTCGGAAGTATACGAATGCGTTACGTTTACATTTCGCAGGTGAAAGTGATGCATCGAGAACTATTGCTGATGCTGATAGGCTAAAAGATTTTTTGCACTATAAATAATGAAAGATCAATGGCCTTTGACTTATTTTTGACTCAGTTACAGAAGATGTTCAATATCTACAAGGAGCAAAGCGAAGAGGTCCCCGAAGATCAGAAGGTCAGAATCTTATACAAGAAGATCCAAAATAATGATCTTGATAGGGCCATCCAAGCCTTGAAAGCTCAACAGACAGTAGGTGCAGTCATTACTTAGGTCGTAATGGTATTGACGGTGCATATAATGCCGACGGATTGATTAAGACAGGATATATCCCAAATTGGAGGACGTTGTCGGCTGAGGACAATCAAACGGTTACAGCTGAAAGCAAACGGCTTGGTATGAATTCCGATGAGGGAAAAAGTAGCAGTACTAGTAGTGCTAGTGACGTTTCTGCGCGAAATGCGATCAAGCAACTTCGTGCTCAGAATGAGAAACAAAAGAGGAAGATTAAAGGATTGAAGAGAAAATCTACAGTCCCTGAGAATGGTGATGGCGGCAACGACAGTGATGTGGATGCTGGGGATCAATTTGGCCGCAAGATTTCAAAGAGGAAATCATAGCACTGACTGATAGGTCGCTAAATCAGCTCCATCACTATGGCACTGAGGTGCAAGATAGCTCAATGCCAATATTTCCATTATCAATTCAAGCTAAAGATGAGGGGTTTTGCATGGAGCTTATGATGGAAGGCACCATCATCTATGCCAACAGAGGAGGACTTGCACTCATGTACTATTTGTCGTCAGAGTATCCTTGGGATCCATACAAAGTCAAATTTCCAGTGTGCAATATGACTTTGGAGGAGAAATGTGGTGGAGTTCGGCAGTTGAATAGTGTGGAGGTGGAGACTACCTTTTCTCAAGGATCCATACAAAGTCAAATTTCCAGTGTGCAATATGACTTTGGTGGGAAAATGTGGCGGAGTTCGGCAATTGAGTAGTGTGGAGGTGGAGACTACCTTTTCTCAAGGATCCATACAAAGTCAAATTTCCAGTGTGCAATATGACTTTGGAGGAGAAATATGTTGAAACTCGGCAATTGAGTAGATTATCGAGCCAACGACAAGGTTATAATGAATCACAGTCGGAGGAGGCTGTACTATGGTTCATTTGTCGTCGGGACATCCTTGGCATCCATACAAAGTCAACTTTCCAGTGTTCAATTTGACTTTGGAGGAGAAATATGTTGGAACTCGGCAATTGAGTAGATTATCGAACCAACGACAAGGTTACTATGAATCACAGTCACAGGAGGATACGTTATCGATTGAATCAATCAACAGGGCGATCTGTTCAATGCGGAGAATTCAGGATTTCGCATACTGATACATCTCCAGAAATTTTGATTGAATGGTGGGAAATTAGTATCCTAACTACTATCAAAACGATTAGGAAAAAGACGCAGAAGTTCATGCGTAGTGCTATCCTTCCACTAAGTAGAAGGATTAGAGCGGACAGAGTATTTACGTTGAATTGTGATTGGTCAACAGATACGATGGATGCACGATGCAAATCAGCTGAAGGCAATAAATATGCACAGATGTTTGCTAACAAGTCATATTTTGCTAGATTATACCCTATGGATAGTAAGGAAAAGGCCGGTGATGCACTACGGCTATTTTGCCAAGACTTTGGTGTGCCGGAGAGGCTAACTTTCGATGATTCGAAAGGAAAGAACACACTATGAAGGGGACCGAATTCATGAGACAAGTGCGTGTCCATGATATCAACTACCGCATTAGTGAGCCTGGGATGCACAATCAGAATCCAGATGAGGGTGTAATTAGGGAGATACGACGGAAAAGATTTATAATAATAACGACATTCCAGAAGCGGATGACTTTACCCCAGAGGTGTTGGAGGATACCTACATGAACATGGAAGTCGCCTTACCACGTGATAATAATGGACCAGAATTTGCAAGAGTGACTTAGAGATTAAGGGATGCAAATGGCATTCCAATTGGCACTGCAAACGATAACCCGATCCTTGATTCTCGAAAGTATGAGGTAGATTACTTGGATGGCTACAAGGCATGTCTTTCGGCTAACGCTAATGCGGTGAATTCACTTACTCATGTTGATGATGAGGTTAATAGATTCGTATTGCTAGGTGCCATAGCTGACCATAGCGTCAATGGTGAGCAATTGACTAAGGATGACAATGTTATTATGACTAAGAGTGGTGGAAAGCGTCATAAAGAAACCACTAAAGGATCATGTAATAAGAAAATTAAACAAATAACGTCCAAAGACAGATCAAAGTACTTGCAAAGAACCCATAGATTTGGTGTTACGATGCCAAAAAGCGTTAAGGAAGCTAGGGTACTAAACACAACGAATGGGGGCACTCTATGGCGGTTTGCCATATGCAAGGAAGGGAATTATATGGATGGGAATATTCGCCGTAAGATTATAGTAGGAAGAGGTAAGTCACTGAAGTTCCTACTTATCTGACTTGTTCGTCGTGCGTATCTAGGGATAGTTTTAGAGTGGTGCTGACAGTAGCAGCATTATATGGCTTGAACATCTTAGCATGTGATATCTAAAATGCATACCTATCGGCTCCATGCCGTGAACGTATATTGACTATTACTGGGCCTAAATTTGGTACTGAGGATTGTAGAAAGAAGTGATTATTATTTGATAATAGTTATTCTGTGGTGAATGAGTCACAGTTAATATCGTGATGTCAACGAAGCAATCCCAGGAAATATGCCCAAACTAGAGCACCTGTTTATTGGTATTCCGTTTGATAGTGTTACCACATTGAGGAAAAGCATCATTCAATCGCCTACCATCAATATCTGGAAGCTATTGCTGCGGGGACGATACGTATCGCAAAGCAAGGAACCACCAAGAATCTCGCCGATTTGTTCACAAAGGTGTAACCTTCATGGAGGTGGAGATTTCTATTAGAAAAGTTTACATGGATGAACAATGCCCCCCGGACTTTTTACCAAACAGATGCAGAATCTTGAAGAACAAAGTGTTTACTTCCGTTGCATTTTGGGGGCATTGAGGCAAATTCTGCAACCGTTTGCTGATGGACATGACTTCATCCGACGTACTTCAACAATACTTGAACTTTATCCTTATCTTCAATGTGTTTAAGAACCTAATATCTGGGTTATTCGAGAACCTCAAAATATTTTTTATGATCCTGATATTCTTAAGCACTATTATAATCAATATCCAATAAAAGAGTTATCATTTTCGACACTATGACCTGCAATCATACACATCGAGAAAAGTCTCAACGCGATGTACAACGAAAACAGATTTTCAAGTTAAAGATGATGCGAGTTGGTAATCGCAGAACAAATACAATTCTCGTAATCCCACGAGGAGGGCGGTGAAGAAGAGAGTTTCAGAAATCGAAACTAATTATTATGTAAAGCGAGCAAAAACCTTGATGTCACTTTGACAACAGACAATGATTCTAATCCATTCCTTAATGCCCCTCAAGCTCTTCTTGAAAGAATAGAATCGACTTGCTTATGGCTGGTCACTTGGAGAAGTAAACCAACATTCAAGCAGTAGAATTGCAAGAAGCAGGAAACGTTACTCCTACGAGCTCTACGGGTCACAAAAATAAAACGGGGCTCGCGCGTTATTCCAGAAGAGGCGCTAGGATGTATGGCAATTAGGACTCAGAGAGTAAACTAATGATATTGGAGTTTATGCTACTAGCTACTACTCCTCGCCCGAACCAGCGACTACTGAAGAGGACGAGGTCTAAACTATGCGTTCTATAAGTGTTACAAGATTTAAAGAGAGTTGAAAAAGAAACCAAAAAACAAAAAGCACATTTTAAACAAAAATGAAACAAAGAAATTACGAATAAAATTACGAATAGATGCCTTCCCCAACTAGAAATGCAAATACCACAGCATCAATCGATACAAATGCGACCATTGTATCTCAAACCAATAATAATTCCAACACAATTAATGTAATTAAAGGCGAGATTCATAATATTTTAAGCATCTTACGTCATGCTCGCAAGGATACATCCAATCATTATCATGCGAAAAACAATAGCCGCAGTACGGATCCCTTATGGTCAAGCTTTCGTAAACTCAATGAGGAATTGAATAACTGCGTCACATACGATCATCAGACGTACGTAGACTCGTACGCTATGGTCCGTCCATTTGTACAGGCGGTAAGGTCTTGTGAAGAGGATTATGATGATGCCGGGTGAACAGTAATGTGAAAATGCTGATATGTTTCTTTCTTTTTTATTTCTCGTAGGTGACAACGACAGAAACCAATGCGGAACTCACTGGAGCGGCCCTGTCGTCTCTTCATAAGTTTTTGCTTTATAATTTTGTTTTAGCTACGAGTCCGTCCGCACAAGCTGCGGTCACTTTGATTGCCAAGAGCATTCGACAATGTACCTTTCAGGCATCGGCGGATGGAGGAGATGAGCAAGGGAATAATTATGAAGAAGAAATTGTCGTTATGAAGCTACTTGCGCTTAGTAGTCTTGTCGTTCGGTGTAATGCTGGACTAGCGCACTTGCGTACAAAAGAAATATTGGATATCTTTTCAACATGTGTCCACGTATCAAAGCAATCGCGTGCGAGTCCTCTGTTAAAGAGTGCTGCGGGAGACTCGTTGAAGCATATCGTATTGACTTTGTGTGTTAATGCTTCTGATAAACATTCTAGACAAAAAGAAAGTAGGTTTGAAGGAGATCTCATACCTCTAATCATGAAAGAAATGATCGAACTATTACGCCCTACATCTTCCCGCTCCTCTTCGAGATCAGACGACGATCGTCATTACAAAGACAACAAAGATAACACCGATCCGCTGTTACCCTTAACCTTAATCAATGTGGCACTAGAAACCTTAGGAACGTCGCAACAACATTCACCAGCTATGATCGATTTACTGGTACGAGGTGACATGTGCAAACACTTAGTATTATTGAGCACCAGTCGAGATCACGCCGTCTTGACCCTTACTTTGCGTGTCATTTTTAACTTATTCAACGGAATTAAGGATCCCCTAAAGGTAAGTTATCACCGTTGTTTATCAAGAATAATTTTCTGCATCGAGTAATAGCTAATGATCAAATACCTTCATTACTAGGTTCAATTGGAAGTATTTTTGACGAGCGTGCATTTACGGATATTATCTTCTTCGAACAATAACATACCGATGATGACGAAAAATGGCCATTTCCAAAGAAGACACCTACCGGAAGTTTTACACGATGAATTATTCGAACTTGCACTAGAAAGTCTACTAGAATTCTGTCAGGAACCCGCGCTCATGCAAGATTTGTATGTCAACTATGACTGTGACGTCCATTGCAGCAATTTATTTGAGCAAATCAGCACTACTTTAGCACGCGTAGCTATTGGCGGGATAGGGCTTTCTGCTTCCTACGATGACGGGTCGTCAATATCTTCTACTTCTTTGGATGGTGCATCCGTAAGTGCAAAAAATTTTATCGCAATGGAGGGCATACTTGCCATTGTCGATAGTATCGCACGCAAATGCCATTTCGATAATAGGAAAGGATTGATAAGACGGGATAGTAATGAAAGCACATCATCTTCTACTAGCATATCATCCTCTTCTTCTTCGATCTTCAAAATAATGGAAAGCCGTTCCATAACATTAGGAAGAAAACAAGAAAAAGAAGCAACGGACAATGATGACGAAGAGGATAAGGACGAGGAGGCATCATCCACAACGTCAGCCTCGATGATTCTTCAGCAGCAACGAAGTACAGAACAACTTAAGGCGAAAAAGTTAGCTAAACGAAATTTGTACTTAGCCGTTGAAATGTTCAACGATTCAAATTCGACGAGCAAAACATGGCTCAGCTATGCAAAATCTCTCAACGTCATCACCGATACGACCAACCCAAAAAATGTAGCGGAGTTCCTATTCGAATCGCCCGGATTGGACCACGAACGTGTTGGATTATACCTCAGCAAAGGTCCGCATGATAAATACCCATTTATCAAAGAAGTACTACACACTTATGCCGGCCTTTTTCAACCAATTTTCGTTCAATTAAACGATTTTGGCGAAGCTTTGCGTTATTACTTGAGCAAATTCCGTCTTCCCGGTGAGGCACAATGCATTGATCGCCTCATGGAAGCGTTTGCCAAAGTTTATTTTATAACATCAAATGGAATCTTTCTGAACGAAGATGCCTGTTACATCTTGGCTTTTAGTACGATAATGCTCAATACCGATTTACACAATCCGAATTTAAAAAAACGTATGAGCTGTGATGATTTTATACGAAACAATCGCGGAATTAACGACGGTGACGATTTGCCACTCGAGTTTTTACAGGCGTTGTACAAAAGCATAAGGTGTAATCCGTTCAAGTTTGTCCACTCTTTCACCTCTGCTTCCTTCTCGTCCAAACATCCTTCTTCGACTTCAGCTACTCACATGGACGAATCAAGCGATCCAGAGCAACAGTTGCAGCATAACCATGCGGAAGAAGAATGGGACGAAAACGATGTTCGCTTTAAATCTTTATTCGTTGCTACGCCTGCTTTCACACCTGATCATGTCAAAAATGAATGGATGCCAGCGGAGAATTACGAGCGTGATATGCTAGTGAGTATCAAAGTCGAAATTCTGCATGCTATGTCCTCGTTTTATTGTAAGTGTTCTGTTGCTGTGGACCATAAAATGACATGTAAGGTATTGCATGGACTACAACAAATGATACGCGTTGCTATTTATTTCAACGATGACGAGTTATTCAATGAAGTCTTAACCATTTTATTGGAAGATGCGAGGGATTATTTGTTAGATTATGTTGTCCATGTATTCTCATCAAACTCGAAGCTGAAACATAAATTGATGGAGGATGTATCGATATCGATGTATGAAGAACTGTCTCGTCAGCAGCGATTGGAAGACTGTGATAATCCGAATTCTTGGTCGGCTTTACATTTTATCGACTGTTCCACTGCCACTTCAGATACTTCCGCTAATAACTACAACCATCGAGGATTGTTAAGCCTGCATTATGCTTTCATATACGTAATACGTCATCCCACCTTGGTACGCGAAGCATGGCCGCTCGTGGTCGACTGTATGTTTGCCTTGCGCGATGGTCAGGTGTTTACTTCTGCAGAAGAACTGGACGACTTTGCTGATTCCAGTGGCACACTGCTCCATCCCACGATTTTTCAATTACGTTGTAGGGAACGTTGGCTCGAATATATGACGTCGGCGAATGGTAATGATGGAAATGAAAAAGTAGGTAAATCAGTCTGGGAGAACTTTTCGCTTGTGCTTGCTCCCATCGCTGACAGTGCAAATGTTGAGGACAGAAAAGAAGAGGTTGTGTCGACAGCGGTAATCGTAGTGGAGACGAATTTACAATCAAGTCTTAAGAATATTGCCAAATTGTGTGGTACGATAATTACCAATTTTGGTAATATAAGCGATTCCCATAGTTTAAACCATCTTACTACTTCCTCTTCCTCATCACAAGTAACAGATCATTCTTCTGTTGACGTGGACAATGCGTCATCTTCGCATCATCTTATGTACGCGACCAATGTTCTCAATGCATTGCTCAATGCTACCGATCCGAATTTATTAATCGGTCCATACGTCCTCGTCGATAGCTCGCTTTTTGAACATCACGCCGTGTTCGCTCTCGAACTAGCCTCACGAGTCATACTCTGTCATCGTCATTTGCACGCGAAGGATTTATACCAAATTTTGTTTCATAAACTACGTCAAATTTTGTTGGACTACACGAAGACTCCTCCGTATCTCATGGAACGCGCCTGCATTACAATTTTACGAGCTTGCATTCATATGTTTGATTTGCACGATGTACGGCCATCACTCATGACTTCGTTGGAGGTGTTGGTAGAATCACTATCGAATCAACAGCAGCAGGTGACCTCTCATTCGCCTTCTATGGAATATAATATTTTGGAACAACTATCTAGTCGATTGGCATGCGGGATGGCAATTATATTAATGAATGCGTATTTTTCGAGTAATGTGTCTTTTACTGAATGGAACTTGATTTCAAAAGTGATGGAATTGTCTGGCAAGTACGTTGCTGGACGTAAGATTATTTTGGATGGAATCGCTTCAATATTGGAATATTCCGATAGCAGTAAAAATGAAGTTGGTCTGAAGGTGTTGCTGCTGGTGTTGCAAAAATTTTTCTTCCGTTTTTCCCGCCTTCAAGTGGAATTATTATCATCATCAGAACATGCCAAAAATAAACAAGAACATTTTGATGAAGATTTTGTGTGTTCATCTTCCATGGATTTGGCGCACGGATTATTTTTAAAGTCTTTGCAATATAATTTTGCGACCACATCAACCACTTCAGTATTGAATATCGACGAACTTTGGCTGTCATTGGCCAAGAGCTATTACGATGCCTGTCTGGCATCGTTGGATTCGCAATCGCTCTCAATTCATTCAATCAACTGTTTACAAAAGCATGTAGTGTGTGTCGAACCAACGAATGTGATATCTGCAACTGCTTGGTTGGAATTGTTTCAAGAAATGACAAATCGACGCCCGGTGTCTCTTACAAGAACTAAAGTTCGTACGATAGTTCTCGTTATACTCTCACGATCAACGCTATTGGCATTACCTACCATTCTTCAGGATGATGCTAATTCTTGTTGGAATGCAATGGCAGAAGTAGTGAAAGGTCTTGCTGCTATGATCAAAAGCAATATAAGTGGAAGAAAAGATGGAGTTCTATACGAAAGTACGGTACAGCATGTGACGAATATGGTGAATGTGATGGAATTGCCAGGTTTTGATCCCAATGATACAGGTTTTGGCGTGTGGGCCAGTGAAGTTCTATCATCAGAATTGGAGGCAGTGGACGCAGCGAGCGGCATCGTTCGTCGGAATGATTTGAGGGCAAGGGAGCATTTTGAGCATTCGCACCAACTTTTCAGTTTAAATAACGAAAGGGAAGTGAATGAGCGCAGTCCATATAGTGCGGATCAAGTCAACATAGAAAGAAGTACACCTTTTGATCATGAACGTGAGAGTCCAAATATTTATCCGGACGTTGCGACTTATAGTATGCGTGATGACAATGGGCATAATGATCACGATAGCGAAGACTACGAGTATACACCACCTTTGCGCCCTACGCATTTGAATTTTGACAACATTGAACAATAAATAAAACAGGGAAAACGATGACGCGTATTATAAGTTTCGATCGTATAACAACTGCTACTACTCCTCTTCCGAACCTGTAACTGATGAAGAGGATGAGTTATAACTACAAAGTAATATATACCTGGTACAATAGTAGAAGTTTACAAAACAAAAGCGTACAGATTAAAGAAATAAAACATTAAAGTATAGATATCCAATTTTATCTTTAACATTTTGATTCTTTTTCTATTTCCTGTGTATGGCAATAATTTTGGAAAGAAATTAAGTTATCAATTCACCATTTAGTTCGATACGAAGAATAAGTATATTACTTCAAAAAAGTGGTAAGACGAAATTGGCATCAAATCTCCCAACATTAGTTCTCATATTTGCTGAATACTTTTCTGTGCTAATTTTCCTAACCCATAACCAACATAGAAGTCGCAACCGAAGTTAAAAATTCCATACCTAAGTACAAAGTTAAAAGAAGGACACATAGATAAATGTGATAAATATAATTGTATATTACAAATTGGCATGCCTTATGTTCTTACGACCTTAACACTTCCAAGATCACTCTACATTATCTTTTCTTCTTATTTTTTCCACTCTTGGCTGTTTTAGACGCAGCGCATCTCAACATCTTCTTTGCTGCTTTAAGATTGGACGACCCTCCCATTCCCTTCATTTCTCCCGCGCCATGTTTTCCTTTTCGCTTCGCCCCTTTCTGAGCTGATGATTTTTTCGCTGGAAGCTTGCCTTTCATCTCATCCATAAAATGCTTTACGTTACCAGCCCATCTCTGTTGCTTATCAACACTTTTGCTCTCGTTACGTTTTTTTAGGAAAAGTTCGTCTTCATCGCTTTCCTCATGACTGGGAATTCCATATTGCACATGAACTACAACATCACTAACACCACCTCCGAAAAATTGCGAGTCAGCATTGCTAGGATTTTCACGATTATAAACAATCACGCCATTCTTTATCTCAGCTTCCTTTTCTTGGTCCTCAACTTCATCGACAACATTTGATTCCTCTTCTTCGTCATCTTTTCCTCTTTGAATGTTACGATGCATTTCCATCTCTTCAACTTTCTCTCGTTCAGCTTCTCTACGATCCTTCCTTTCATCCAATTTATTCTTTCGATCCTTTAACCTTTGCATAGCTAAACCAAACGTTCGTCGTTCCGTCTTGCGCTTGCGAAAACCGGTAAGATATTCCTTACGAGCTTCAGGATCAAACTTGATCTCTAACTTTCGAGGTCTTCTGTTTCCAACGAAGGCTTTTGCGTTCGAATTCGATTTTTTACCGCCAAACTTTTTCTTTGCCATTTTACTTCTGTTTAAGCGTACGAGTACGTGTTCGATCGCTATAAAATTATTGATCAAATGCAGCAATGTATGCCAAGGATTGGTCGATAGGTAAGGTCCTATATTATTTTATTTTATTTTGGTGTTGGTGTTCGTGTTGGTGTTCGTGTTCGTGTTGGGGTTGGTGGAGGATGAATGAAGAGTCTGTTTTGCATTTCCCACAATACCGATAAAAAGGAACACTTGACTTGATTGGCTCTGAACCGACGACGGCTGTGGGCTGTGTCTGTGCTACGTAACCCTAACCCTAACCCTAACCCATCACACCACACCACACCACAATACGTCATTACTATATACCGGTATATAAATTGAAGGCATTGCATTAAACCACTCGTCAATATTTTCATTTACCAGTGAATTAGATCATAGGCGTTGATATCTGGCTCTAAGAGCGACTTCTGTACCAATAATATGAATATTCCACCGCAATATGGACCTTGATTATCGATACGATGGTGATTTCGAAGCATACGAGGAGTGCCTTAGTCTATGCTTACGGGAAGAGACGGACGGGTGTTTATGGAATATACCACCTACTTACGGTGTTGCAACTCTGGAGCCCATCTTCAATGAACCTTGATGCCGTAGGTATTACATACTATGTAAATGTGAATAGAAATGTTTCGACATTCAGCTGGGTGGAAACTTGCCTCAAACGGTGTGAAGTTGTCCCATTTTGAAGGTAGAGGTGGATCGCAGGGAGCATGAATTCCTTGAAAGACCTTTGAAGCCTCACTAGCAAAACCGTACGCTGATCCTGATAACGGATGTCGACAAAGCGAATCAATTGTTTGTGAGG
>Ga0209092_10003727_pt1 | contig 12999 bp, 8 predicted proteins | sample FraStrMetagenome_FD_187446 | JGI IMG/M metagenome (GOLD analysis project Ga0209092, IMG submission 187446) | Marine eukaryotic phytoplankton communities from Arctic Ocean - Fram Strait ARC3M Metagenome (SPAdes) (version 2) | ecosystem: Environmental > Aquatic > Marine > Oceanic | place: Fram...
GCTTTATCATGATAAGAAAACACACGATTGATTTACCAAATACTTAGACAACATCATCTATGTATTACTTAGTACTGAGCTCTACGTGGTGGAATATACAGTGGAATAAAAATCGAATACAAATGTAATAATCGGTCTTGGATGCTCCATGGGAGAGCGGTAATTGTATATACACATTATATGGCCGGAGTAGCTTCGTCGTCACACAGATCAAATGTGTGCGTGATCCCCTTATTGGATCCTGGATTATCAACCCCGAGTAGGGCAAAAGCCTCGTGCCTTGAACACCCAATCATATGAATAACCTACAAACTTTTAAGTATCCTCGAATAAGGTGAGATGGTACTTATAAGTGCGTAGCTGCCTAGCAATATTCATATGGGCGGAGACTGGGGACTGATATCCTGAAAGATTAGTATATGGGCACCGTCAAAGTATGAAGCCATATGCCTCTATAAACAACACAGCAACAACAACAACAACAACAACCATATTAGCGAATCTCCGTAATTCATGTAATAAATTAATGCTAAGAAATTAAAGAATTAATGATTACAGATTAAAGGCCTAAGATTTATCTAATGAGTGGCGTAAAAGTGGATATATTTCTTAGTTTAACAATCACATCGGCCATGAGTTAAATAAAAAAGGCACGAAAATTTTTAATTTAGGGATTCTGTGATGAAATTCGGTTTCTCATTTTCTCCAGGAGGTCTTTTATTACCATATCATGTTGGTGTCATGACGTCCCTGTCGGAAAGAGGTTACATCACTGACTCTACTCCCCTTGCTGGATCTTCAGCAGGAGCAATAGCAGTGGCTGCACAGGGAGTCGGAATCGATGCTCAAAGCGTCGTAGAGAGCACTATTCGTATAAATAAAAAATGCGAAGAAATGGGAGGGGCCAGTGGCAGATTATTACCTCTTTTGAATGAAGAATTGAATCATATACTTCCATCTGATGCTCATCAAATCGTGAATGAGAGAGAGGGTTTTATAGGACTCGCTTTCAAGGAGTTCTTTCCCCAAGAAAAAAATGTTTTACAAAGTAGTTTTGTATCTAGAGATGATTTTATTGAAGCTGTTTGCAATTCATCAATGTTCCCATTTTTTAGTACGAATTGGCCATTCATACTTAGAATTTCAGACTTTTCGCTTGGAATTTTTAAGGATGAAAGCGAGAAAGGATTTTCAAATTTATCTAGTTTTCTACCGAGAGTTGTTGTGGATGGATATTTCACTGTGCCCAGAGATCGCTTTGGATGTCCTGAATTTTCATCTTATTGCGAAGTCGAAAGAACAATAACTGTTTCGGTATTTCCTCACGAATCCATAGGTTTAACAGCAAGTGAAAAGGCTGATCGCATTAGTACACAAATTCCTAAGGAAGATCAAGGGCAGCAATTATCAACTTTGTTTAAAAGAGCAACAAAAGTTTCAACTGAGGAGGTTGTTTGTGAAATGTATGAAGAGGGTTTTGCTGATGCAGTAAGATGGATAAAAGAAGAAGAAACCAAATAAAATTAATTATATATCATGATTCATTTGTTGCAACTTCGAACTACTAAACGGTTTTGCCACAAAGCTTATGAATCCAGATTTACATCAAAATGAGTTTCTTAAAATTTATATAATGCTTGGAGAATTTTGTGTAGAAGGAAAATAAGTAACTAGTAAAAATATCTGATTTTGAAATTAAAATCAAAAACTTAATCTACACATTCAATAAAGAGACGATCTTTGGAAGGCAAACTGCCATGTATGCATATTTTGGAGAGAAGTTTCAAGTTGCAAAACAAACGAAGTTACGGACGTTGGGGTGGAATGCGTGTCAGGTAATTTTAATAGCATCTTTTGCTATCAAAACAATAAGAAACAAAATTGTTCAAATATTTTTTATTTTATTTTATTTAATGTTTCACTCTAGGGATGGTTAATCTGTGGCGGAAACTCTGGATTATTGCAGGTACTGAAGGTGCAGTCAGAATTATCAAGCTCCACTGCAACCAGCCAAGTTGATAGCACAAGTGTAAAGTCTATGGATAAGAAAGAATCAAGTGCAAGGCTAAATCTTATTGTACATCAGAATCTTCAAGGGCATGAAGGTGCTGTGACAAAATTAGCATGGAATTTGAACCACGAAAAATTTGCATCTTCAGATCAAAATGGACTAATAATTGTTTGGTCATTAAAGGCAAGTTTGTGGCAAGAAGAAATGGTGAACAAAAGGGAAAAATCCTTGGTGAGTGACATGAAATGGACTCCCGACGGAAGCTGCATTTGTATCGTGTACGAAGACGGTGGTATCATTGTTGGCTCAGTAGAAGGAAAAAGAATTTGGGGGGGCGAAATAGGAGAAGCTGTGAAGTTTGTCGAATGGTTTCCTAGTGGCAAACAAATTCTGATCATTCATAACTCAAATATGATGAGTGTCTACGATGATAAAGGCCACAAACTAATGAATTTAGATGACTTCTATAAGAGTCACAATAATTTTCTTTTACCTAATTTTGATATAAGAAAAAAAAAGAATGAAGACAAAGCTCTTCAACAAGGAAACATAGTATCTATACATTGGATTGATAAAAAGTCTGGACAATATGGTTTAAGTAATCCAACACTAGCCATTGGTTTTGACGACGGATTGTGCTATCTTTACAAAGGTATTTATGATAATAATCCTATCGCTCTTAATACAAATTTCACTCTGACAGAATGTTGCTTTAGTCCAGACGGATCTATCGTTATCTTAGTCGGAAAAAGTTACAAATCAGGCCAAACTAAATTCGACTACACGCTTCAATTTTACAGTTGTAATGGACGGTTAATTCAATCTATCATGTGTCCCATTCAAGTTAACTTAGGATCAGTTATATCCGGAGTGAGTTGGGAAGGTAATGGCAGTCGCATTGCTTTGGCAGTTGATTCGTATCTGTATTTTGTCAATATTAAGCCTGACTTCAAATGGGGAAGCTATGGTTCTACAATAGTTTATGCGTCCATCAAGGTATGAAGTTTCTTTTTCACAGAACCATACTTTATCACATTTCGAAATCAATAGCCTAACAAATTTTTTTGACATATAGATATATTCTTCTGAAGTCGCTTTGGTTTTCTGGAACTATGATACTGATGAGCAGCATATCAAACGCTATTGCAGCATTCGACATATCAAAACCTCATCCGATCATTGCGTAGTAGTTGGCTTCGAAACTTTATCTGATTGTAACAAATGCGATCCGCAGTGTAGCATCACCATCTTTGATACTGTCGGTAATCATCTTGCTTCAAAGAAGACGAGGATTGATCCTATTTTGGTGGAAATTAATTCAAAATTTATCGTTTGTTCCGACACAAGTACTGGAGAAATCTGGGAGTATTGTGCCTCCCTCGCTTCTACTGACGTCTTGCAATTAAAGTGTTTAAACAAAATAAGAGAAGAAAACGAAATTTGTTGTGTTTGTGTTTCTTCAACACATGTGTTTTTTGCGGTAAAACCAGGAATGATTCATAAATATTCACTCCCTGATGCGAATATTTCTGAGTTTTTTTTTGTGGAAACTATTCCAAGACTCATGCAATTAAATATCAAGGAAACAAAAATGAGTATCATAGATGAAAACAAGTGTCTCTACATCATCGACTTAGAGAGTAATTCTGAAAAGAATGATAAGGCCACAAAATCAATTATACACTCTTCTAATAGCAATGATATATGGGATATGAAGTGGTCCGTTGACGATCCAGCAAGCTTTGCTTTCATGAAAGACTCGCAGTTGGTTATCTGCAATAAATTAGGAGACAAATTGCAAAAACCTTTTGCTTGCAATGGTTACCTGCTTTCTTTTCATACAACAAAAATTATGCTTGTGTTGTTAGATGAAATACTTGAGTCCAGAGACGTTCCAACCAAAGCAAAAATCTTAAATATTGTAAATTGCGTTGTCAGAGAAGTTGACGAAATAATTGAAACAAAAGGCTTAGAAAGATCTTTCCAGCACTTCAACAATGCATCAGTCAAAATTTTCAATTTAATATCGAGGCGGTGCTTAGAAGCTTTCGATCTAAACCTTGCGGAAAAAGCTTTTGCCAAATGTCAAAATTATCGGGCCCTTAAATTTCTGAGAAGGCTTGAGCTTTTTGAGGATCTATCAAGGCGCAGTGCAGAGATTCAACGCTTTTTTCTACACTTTGATAAGGCTGAAAAAATATTTGTGGAGATGGACAATACATTATTGGCTTTAGAGCTCAACATTAATCAAGGCGAATGGTTCAGAGTTCTAAAATATGTTCAAAACAATGATTACGATCCAGAAATTCTCCAAAGAGCTTACGAAAGCATTGGAGAGCATTATATCAATGAAAACAACTGGTCTCGGGCAGCACAAGTGAGTAAAACTTGCAATATCTTAAATTTTTGAATGCGATTCTCACCAAATGAATTATGACTGTGGTGACAGTATTATTTGCAATCAAACAATTTACAGGAGACTATAGATAATATGTTAAGAGCAGATGACTCAAAACTCTTATCAGAAGTGATTGATCATTCTTGTGACAAATCGTCAATACTTCTGCAGTTAGGTGGAAAGTTTGAAATCCTTGGTGCTTTTGAAGAATCCACCAGATGTTACGAAATAGTAGAACAGTTTGCTGATGCTATCGAATGCAGCGCAAATTCGAAAAAATTAAAGGAAGTTGCTGTGGTGACTGAATATTATACATCGGCAAAAAAAAAGAACAATTCTTCTAAGAAGGCACAATTTGCCCTTCGTAATAATCAAAAACTTCTTGCTGCAGAGCTATTTTCAAACGCGAATCAGACAATTGTATCCGCACAGATTTTTTATGAAATTGCACAAGAGATTGTAAACAGAGATAGGAATTTTTTATTAGCAAAAAAAGTATTCATTCTTTCAGCATTAGAGCTAGACAAGCATAAAAAAAGTACTCTGGGGTTCTCTTCAGTTGCACACAATTGCAATTCGGAGAATGTCGTAAAATTCAAATTAGAGGACTTGTTGAATAATGAGGGTAAAAGTGCCGATGGATTCAAAAATATGAAAATTCTCGACAATGCATGGCGAGGTGCATCAGCTTGTCACTATTACATTCTGTGTCATCGCCAACTTTATGACGGAAACATGGAAAATGCAATGAACACTGCTATAAGATGTTCTGAGTTTATAGATATCCTTGGATTTGAAAATGTCTTTTCAATTTTGGCGCTTACGTCTCTTCATAATGAATGTTACGATATTTTTAGTCGGTCCCTAATCAAACTGGAAACTAATAAAAATCAAACGGAGGAAAAGAACGAAGAATATGGATCCTTGGTAAGGAAAAAATAAGAAGATCACGGAGAAATTGTACTCCTATCATCTATAACACACTTATTCTTTATTCTATTTCATTAAATGCTTAAGGCGTGCCTTATCTTGACAACAAACGAAATGCATGCTTCAAATTATCTCCCTAAAACTTTAATTTCATGCCTAAATTTAGGTACAGGATATAATGCATGTACTATTACTGGCAGGCCAATCATCAATAATCGCGCTATGCAATGTACATTTTGTAAACATTACATTATTGAGAGTGAAGTTGGGGGAAGAGACACTTGCCCTTTATGCCATTTTTCTTTAGCCGCAGACGCTTCAATATCAATTTTGGAAGATAACAAATCATCTTCATTAAAATTGGAATTCGAATGATGTTCTCATGAGTATTAAATCCTATTACTCACAAATCATCAGAGTCTAATCAGAACATCAATCCTAAAAGTATGAAGCTTTATATCTGGTTGATAATCACACCTCTCAATAATGAGAGATTTTTCTGATTTTATGACCACAAAGCAATTAAACAAATGATTTCCAATGGATGAATCCGCTTTCAAAGGACGAAACAAAGAATGTAAAACTGTTGGGCATTTTAGGAAAAAGAGTTCATAGATGAATGATGACGAACATATTTCTAACTATCATAGATTTGCTTGTGTTTCTACGGATTTTGATTTTGCAAGACTCAATTTTTTAGTTTCCTTTGTTGAAGTTTGTCCCTAATACCTGCACTTACTTATCTACCAACAGGATTGTTACTCATACATATATTAGAAAAAAAGGATATGTCTACTTAGATATATATTATTAAGAAAAAATGCATCATCTCCAGAAGGAAGCATAGTATCATAAAACCAAAAATAATTTGCCCATTGAAAACGAAAAGCACGATAGTTTAATCAGCTGTTGGCTTAAAAATCTAATCTCAAGCGAGTATCTCAATCATGAAAATCTCCACCTATTTCATAGTCTCCCTATGTGCGATGGGAACTGATGCATTTATTCCTCCAGTAATAACGCAAAATTCATTTACCCGTTTTCATATGTCTGATTTCGGATCAGCAATGCCCGAGCAAACTCTTGCTGATAAGCTCAATTCATCTGCAGATTCTTTCGTATTCGACTTCAGAAACAGTCTTGGAGAAGGTGTTTTACCCCCTCCAGAACTGGAAGTATTGTCACAGGCACGTGAAAATGGCGCTGGACCTTCTGAGATAGCTGTTCGAACTTATGAACTTATGATTGAACAAGGCATGTTATATGACGTGGACCCAGAAAAGAATATTTTGACTCCAACACAATTCAATATTAAGGAAAATCTTGATGATGAGGTCGTGAAGAGCGAATTTCTTCGCTTGTACAAGTATGGCATGGCTTTGATCCAGAAAGGTCTAATTGATGTTGGTGTGGGTAAACAAATTGTTACTGATAGACTTATCAACAGAACTGGATTAACTCCTGAAGAATTCGATAAATGGCTCGGTTTTTAATATATATATACTGCGTTGCACAATCTTTTAAAGAATTACAATTCGAAATGATTTTTTTAAACAATCTTATTACAAAACTTTCTCAATACCCTGGGTGGGTAAACCTAGTTTACAAATATTATGTCCATTTCTTTGAGTCAAAAATGCATTTCAAGACATCGATTACCATGTAATGAAGAGGTTTAGAACAGTACAAATTATATGGAACATATAGGTGATACTTTCGCAATAATTGCAGATTTTCTAGAGAGTCCTAAAAATCAAATCAATCAAGACTGTGCAGCATGAAATTTTCTCAATTGATAATCAATTCATCGTATCAAATTGAAATATCTATTCTTAAAAAGAGATATTGATAATGGCCGAGGCTTTGGTTCAAGCTAATCTCCGTTTCTTTCTTCTATTTAAATCGTCACAAATTACATGCTGAACCTGTATAATTTCTTCAACATACTTTTCTGTTTCAATCACTTTTCTCTTTTGCAACTGAGGTATTCCATACTGGATTGAGACAGGATTTGCCCGCAACAAAGAAAAAATAGATGTAATTGAAGCACTTTTCGATGCACCCGCAAGCATAAATGGATATAAATTTGAGATAGGCTCCTTTTCATCAAGACATTGAGGATATGCATTTACAATATCTTGAAGCCCTTCATGCCATTCTACACCATTTTCAATAGCATGAATCACGGGATATCTTCCATCGTTGTCTGCTATTGAGGCAGCCTTAATTTCAGCACGCAGTAAAATCTGTACGACGGTCTCACTTGAATCTGTTTCAGATTCTTTTTCTGCTGTTTCACACATCCCGTCTATGTTTATTTGTGGCTCTTTGAAACGTTTTGATCTCGACGCTATAGAAAGTGGCACTCGTCCTTCAGAGTTCGTGCTCAGCAATTGAGATGGGTATAAACGAACACATGTTTTTAATAGAGCTCTAGGACAACGTGTCCCGGCCACGGCCTGTACTACCATGAATTTTTCATCTATGGGTCTTGAATGACATCTCGAATATGATGCCCTTAGAAAGATCATGGCACTCTCCCAATCGTCCCAGAATTCCCCATCTTCAACAATATCTGAGAGACTTTGAGCTTCTTCGTAACCTTTTGGGAGAATCATAAAAGAGGTTATACCTTGGTTGTTTTCAATATCAATGGCTTCAGGTTTGATCAATGCAAATTGTTCAAGCACTTCTATTGAGGAACCAAGTGTGACCGCTCGATGACAAGGAGTATCACCGTATTTATCTTGAGTAGTGAGTGCTTCTGGGTGTGCATTTAACAAAGTTAGCTGCACCTGCTCGGAAGCTCCTTCAGCAGCTAAGTGAAGAGGAGTTTCGCCTTCTTTGTTTTGACTGGCTGTGCTCTGAGGACTTGCTTCTATCAAAGCCTTGATTGCATCATTTGGTGGGTATCGAAGACACGCACAGTGTAGAGGCGTCATTTTGTGTGCCTTGCCCAATACCGCAGCCTCGTTAGGATGAGCAAGAACTCTATCTATTACTGATTTCCACTCATCGTCAGCTTCATCATTTATAAGTTTATGGAGAGTAGTCGCCCAAGTCGCTTTACACACAAGTGACCAAGACATTTTTCTCAACGAACATACACAGACTTTTTCTTATTCCTGTAAAAGAATACAGCAGTAATAATAATAATATATTATTCGATTGTTGTTGTTTTACCTTATTTATTGGGTCACGAACTGCATTCATTACATGTACAATATATATCAAAATATTTATTAGGACGATTTCAGATTTGGAAATTGCTTAACAATCCCGAAATGGAAAATTTTAGGTATTTCTCTAAATCAGAAAATGTCAATTATGTATTCTGGATTACATTGATACACTTTGTTTAGGGACTCTCTTACTGCTGTTAGGAAAATAGCTTCGTAGAGATAGGATAAGACAAGACACTATAAAGTTCAACTCAATCTATTTAGAGATACCATACCGTATCAATAAGTTTTAAAACATTCTTAACCATGGTTTAGAGTTCAAATATATTATCGCCATAAAACATCATTTTAAGACCAATCAACCGTACGCTACGAATAGGTTTCAACACACGAAGGTAAAGTGAAAAAAAAAGAATCTTAATTGAGGTATTCCAGAGATGGACTCTATAATCAAGATAAAATGGAAAATGCCATGTTTTACGATTTTATTCACTCCTGACAATATTTAAGACTTAGTCCGATTCAGGTAGAAAATGACCATGATCAACATTCCTGTCATTTGAAATTAATAATGCAAAGCGAAGGAATCAGTTCTATGGAAAGGTGCTTGCATAATATTGAGATCGCATTCAATTTATTAAATTCATTTCTTTTTGTTGAATTAATCTTTTCATAACATTTGTATTTAAGAATTTGATGCACTTCTTCAAAGACTTATTTGTTAATGATTTGTTCTAAAATCTTCTTCCATTTGAATGCCTTTTGCATATTACCTTATATCCCTTGTTCTGAGATATTTCGTTATCACGTTGTAAACCTTATTCTGAAGCCTCATGATTCGAGTTTTTGTTCGTTCTTCAAGCAGTAGAATTGTATGATAAATAAAGGCTTCAATCAGAGGTTGATCTCAAAATATAGCTTCCCTCGTGTGAAACTTCGCCATAGATATAGGTTATTGACAAACCGATTAAAATACAAATGGAAATCTTTCTTTCATTTTAATAAGGCCTGAAGCATAATCATGAAAACACATCAAATACAGGCAAATTTCCTTCATTCCAAGGATATTTCAGTTGTACAAATTCTTTCAATTTGTTGATTGTCATGAGACACAATTATAATGGGGATATCATTCATATCCGTCATTAATGTTTTTTCAATTGCCATCGTTGATAACTTATCACATGCTGATGTAGGCTCGTCCAATAGTAATATATCTGGTTGTAATGATAAAGCTATGGCCAAATGTATCCGTTGAGATTCTCCACCTGACAAAGTATTCCAATTTTGATGAAATAGATCTGGAGGAAGATTCCAATCCTTTCCTATTTCCTGAGGGAGTGGTGATTGTTTCCCCGTCTGCGATGTAATCTCTTTTCTTTTTTGTGTTTGATAGGATTTGACTTCCTCATAAAATGTCATTGGTGTACCATCCAACGTACTTCTATCCTGTGACACCCACATTATGTGTGTTCGCCATTCATCCCCAACCATATCCTCTATCTTGTGAAATACTTTATGATCCATGTTATTTTGATCTTCATTTTTGCCTTCATAAAGCTCCACATTGCCTCCGTTGGAAGCTTCTAATTTTGCGATGGTTCGTAATAATTGTGTTTTTCCTACACCACTTGGGCCTGTAATGCCTATGCGATCACCAGGATAAATGTCAAAGGATATAGCCAAATTTGTTCTTTTGATAACTAGATTGTTCACATGGAGACTAAGACCTCTGCTGTTTCTTTCGGTATTCTTACATGCTGATCTTTCATCAACCCACTTGTACGAAAACTTTGAAGAAATTGATTCTGACTCATCTCCATTGTTCTTACTTCTTTTACTTTCCTTGTATACTTGTTTAATAGCTAAAGTTGATTCTTCGGTGGATTTAAGCGCTCGTAATCCCCTAGTCCTTTGCATATCATCACCATCATCTTTATCTTGAAACCAGAACATTCTTCGTAAAACAAATGTACATAGTAAAAACAAAGTAATACATGAAGAAATACTGATACCACAAAATATCATGACTTGGTACATTGCTGCTGTAATAGGGCTTGCACCACCTAATATCTGACCTGTCATAGTTCCCGGCATCAAAATTATTCCAGCTGCAGCCATATTATTGAATTTTGGTGTTAAAGCCGTTGAAATTGCATTTTCTATGGACGGGAGTGAAGCTTCTTTTATGGTTGCTCCTCGAGCTAAACGTAATTCCATAGAAGTCCGGGCGGACGCAGGTGAGGAGTCTGCGAATTCCGTCAAAAGTGAATTCAAACCCAATGACAGCGCTGATAGAGTATTTCCAACTAATATTCCTGCCATTGGTATAGCTGTCCTTGCTTCCCATATTAAATGACTTGGTCTAGTACTTGAAGGAAGAATACAATACAAAGTCACCAAGAGCATAAAACCAACACCCGACATTAATGAAATCAAGGCATCTACTTCCATGAATCTATAACGATATTTGATTTTAGATGATGCTTCTCTTATAGCGATACCAAATATCATCAATATCCACAACCCTACCAAAAAACGATTGGAATTATGATAATTGAAAAAGTACGATAAAATCGTTGATCCTATAAATAAAAGTTGTATAGACATTCGGAGTGTAGATTTGAGGATACGAGATGATAAGTTTGGTAAATCAAACCAATATCGCATTGCTGCACTTGAGAAAATAATGAGTAATCCTGATATGATTAGACGATGAGGTCTTAATTCTGGTGTTGCAGTCGCTACAAATGGCAATGACGACGGGGAAACTGCTGCACGAGCCACAGGTATTATGGTAGGAAAAGGAGAACAAAGAAAAAGAAAATTAAATGCTAAATAGAACATGCTTATTTTCCTTTTCGAGATTCGATCAGTGATGCTTGGTACAACGAAATCACTGCTGATTTCTTCCTTCATCTTGAACGAGAAATGTTTGGTCCTAATGCGATTTTTAAAGTGCATTTTATTCAACAAGCATATTTTCGAAGAGAAAATTTTAAAGCCCTTTAAGCATTTGGAACCTTTGGTGCTTATGGAATCGCTAACCCTTTCCATGCACTGTGTTGATGTGGAAGGTCTGAAATACTTCGAAAATGGAGAAGTTACTTTTGTTGCTGGTATAAAGCATTGCGCAGATGTCGTTGCAGCTTGGAGTATAATAATTGAGATAATGTTTTTCAAGATTAATCGAGACGCCCACATTCGCCTTGTCATTGATGGTGGTAAACCAATGCAATAATTGAAATTCAAATCTATGAAGGTGCTTTTCAATCTATTCAAAATTGACACCTCGTGTTGGAAAACGAAGAATTCGTTTTCATGATAATGGCTTAGTTGATAATAAAAACAACAAGCAAAATTATGTCAGAAACTTACGCACTAGTAAGTTTCTGAATAAGGCCTATACTCATTATCCAACGTATAAGAATATAGCCTTGGGAAAGTGTACTTAGTAAGTATCCCACTACACTAGGTATGATACGCAATAGTATGCGTATATATAATATATTAATAGGAATGAGAAAAGAATGCTTAACAGCCTTCCTTTTCTCATTCTGTAGAGTTAACACATAGTAATTATTGTTGAATGCTACATTACTAGTCACTGCTTGAATGGTAACTGACAAACCCTAGCATTAACTCTACAGAAAACACTTCTAATCTTCATTCCTTAGGACGAGATCATATACTTGAACTGATTGCTGATATCCAACGTATTCGTCTGTCTCTTGATCAGTTTGAAACACGACTTCGCAACGTTCACGCAGCTTCATTTGTACAAGCATCGACTGAACGTCCTCCAGTACACGAAGTTGAATCCGAGTCGGAAAGTGACACCGAGATAGCTCAAAAATCTCAGTGGGGTTTCACTGTTGGCGACAAAGTTCACATAAAGAACGTTATCGAAGTTGGTGGTTTTCGGATTCCCTACAAATACAAGCAAGGAGTAGTTGTTGATTTCACTCCTAGGTTTGTTAAGGTGAATATTACATACAAAAGGAATCGCAAACAATTCGAGAAGGTAGTGAATAGAGAACCTCATAACGTCGAGCACGCTTAACTACTATGAGTGAAAATACTCCAGATTCAGTACCGTCAGCGAATGTTACAGGCTCTGTTGCAGGCTCTGTTGCGGGCTCATCAAATCCTAGAGGCAATCGTGGAAATCGAGGAAATCGTGGAGGTAGGAATCGTCCTCATAGTAAACCAGTTTTCAAAGGTGAAACGGAATCAATGAACGGACATGTTTTCCAGAGTGCCGATGAAGCAAAGGATGCTACTCAGTTCACTAAGACTATTGAAGCTTTGGAACATCATTGTACCACGAAATATCAGACTGATTTCTCACCCATATTTCTAGAAGTTCCGAACGCCACTATGCCATCTGTTCCACTCCCAAAGAAACCAGACCCCGGTGCTAAAGAGGTTGAAAATGATCTATATCCATTACTTTTAAAGCAATATTTGGCAAAGAC
>Ga0209092_10003728_pt1 | contig 12996 bp, 10 predicted proteins | sample FraStrMetagenome_FD_187446 | JGI IMG/M metagenome (GOLD analysis project Ga0209092, IMG submission 187446) | Marine eukaryotic phytoplankton communities from Arctic Ocean - Fram Strait ARC3M Metagenome (SPAdes) (version 2) | ecosystem: Environmental > Aquatic > Marine > Oceanic | place: Fram...
ATTCATCCCATTGTAATCATAAGCAAGAGATGTAACTCTGACGACTACTTCTTCAGAAATATACAATGCTAGCCTGACCCAATATCCATCAAATCCCATCAAATATTCCGAGTATTTTACCGTATCAATGGTCTTCGGTTGCTAAGCCTTAGTGCAGATATCGTACATAATCGATCTGTATTTCCACGAGAATATTCTGCTAAACGAGAAAAGCCGATATCGGGAATAAAGATAAAATACGATAGTTTGGTTGACGATGAAAGAGTTTTATCGGGGGATGACGATTTACTGGTGGGTGATGGAGAACAACGTTCAGCTTTGGAAAGTGATGCATCAGAAAACGATGGACAGTCTCGAGGTGTACAACCTTCAAAGCATGCTTCATTTTACTCTGTCGCCAATGCATCGTTAGGGTCCAGCTGGAGTATGGTCATAGATCTTACTGTTGCATTAAAGTGCTTTGGAGTTGCTACAAGCTATTTGATAACCGTCGGAGACTGTATGGTTGATGCTGTAGAGTTCCTGACCTTGGAATACCCCCATATTTTTCACTTTAGAAATTCCGTCAAAAATATTTTAGGGTCGAGGCATTTCTGGATCACTATGGGGTTGCTTCTCACCTCACCAATTTGCTTTTTACCAACTTTGGATGCTTTGAAATGTACCAGTGCGTTGTCGTTAGGACTTATTTTGGCACTGTCAATTGGTGTAGTCCTATTTGCAGAAGGTGTTCTAGATCCCTGTGATGTTACTGTTGAAGAAAGTACTACAAAGCGTATTCTTGACAACGTGAAAAATGTAACAATCGAAGATGCAAATTTCGGCGAGTTTTCGAATTTGACAAATATATCATGTATCGGCATTATCGAAGAAACTACCGATTTTGTTGATGTATTAAAATACTTATCCATGTTTGTATTCAGTTTTACTTGCCACCAGAATATATTTTCGGTTTTTAACGAGATAAGCACACCGTCCCAACGAAGGATCGATGTCTCAATATATTGTGCCATATGTTCTGCATTCTTTATCTTTTTAGTTGTTGCGATCGAGGGCTACTGGACATATGGTTCCAACGTTAAAAGTGATATCCTACGATCATATCCTAAATCAATGATGGTCACAATAATGCGTATTGCGATTGCATTCATGATTTGTCTCTCTTATCCTCTTCAGCTGAATCCATCACGTGCATGTATCATGTCATTCATTGATTCGATAACGAAACGAATCAGAAAAAAAGATTCATCTCAGCAAGAAAATAGAAGTCATGACGATGAATTGAACCGTATGAATTCGTTTACAGAATATATGAAGTTTGTCACAATAACGTGCGTATTCCTTGTACTTTCATTTTCCATTGCTATGGTTGTGGAGGACCTTGGCCTCGTGCTCGCTGTTGTTGGAGCTACTGGTTCAACAACGATAAGCTATATCTTACCCGGTCTCGTATATTTGAAGCTGCATCCAAAGTTTAACTTGATGAAATGTTTTGCCTTTCTCCAATTTTGCTTTGGTTGCATTATCGCGCCCATGTCCTTGTACTTTATATTTCTCTACAATGTATCAACTGAGTAGTGTATCTTGTTTACGTGTACATTCAATCCCTTTGATTGATAAGTTGAAGTGAACAGGTAAAGTATACTGTTGAAATGAAAGTGGAATTGAAAAATCAATGATATACACATAGCTTAATTTTAACATATACATAGCGATTTACGATTGACAAAAATCCTGCAAAAACCGAATAGAAGATTCCTTCGCTAAATTGCGATCCGAATACCTCCATCATCAGTTTTGGCTGGTTGAGATCGTACAGGTAAAGGTGAATAGATATGGCAAGGATGAGTCAATTCTTTAGCTCCAGAAAGGTTATTTCGTCGCATTACCATCTCGTTTTCTTCAACAACCTTACGCCAATCACTACCTTCAAAATAAAATTCAAAAGCATTGCGATGTACATTCGTCTCCATCTCATGCTGATTACACCATATCATATTCCTAGCTCTTTCCGAGTAATCCAAGCGAGAGGGAATTTCCTGAATGAAAGCAAGAAATGAATATATAAATAATAATCACTAACGCTTCATTCTTTCCCTTACCATGACCTTGACTCTTTCATTGAAGGTAACACCATTAATTTGCCTGGTGGATTTGAACAAAACACTCGACGGATAAAATGATGACTGGTTCCTTTTGGACATACTATTGTTACATGCATCATCATGCTCCACCTCTACGACCGATGCTGCTACGGTCGAAGTCGGAGATCTGGGTGTAGCATCCACACGCTTACTTCTAATCGCTTTCCTCCTTCTACTCTTGTCACCATCACCACCATCACAACTCTTTTCAATCACGGATATACCAAGTCTCATAAATAATCTATTTCGAATTCGAGAGCTACTGGACTTATCATATTTACTCGTAAATGCAGGAGGGAGTGGTGTCACCCTATGGCCGTCACCAGGCATATTATATTATATATATATATATATATAAAGTATATAATCTCTCTCTCTCTCTTTTGATTATCCTTCCTTCTGGTACAAACGAGCAGCCTCTCCAACGTTTGCTCTATGTGGTATTATTCGTATTTGACGATTGTAGCCGTGATTGGTTCGCCAACGCAAACTGTAAGAGAGAACAGCAGCAATAGCAACAGCAACAGCAACAGCAGCTGAGTAGATTACGTTAACACAGGGCAACGGTACCAAAAGAAATTCTCTGGATGGTATGTCGTGCAAGTGACTACCGTATCTTTATTGTTGGAGGGAGGTTGGAGGAAAAGAGAGGAAGGATAATGAGACGAAGATAAAATTGAAAATGAAAGTGCCTCCTCCTCAAAAAGTTGCCACCTTTAACTTTTTCAGCTTGCAAACGAGAGACAGAGTTCACATAAAGATCTGATACCGGTTACGGAAGAGCTACATGCTACATGCTCCGATATTGATGTGATGTGATGTGATGTGATTGATTTGATGTCAATCTCAAAGTACGTAAGGTTTTGATTGGGTAGAATTCAATGAGAACCCACCGGGAACATTCCTTCTTTATTTATATTTTGTACATCTTTCTTGTCATTGGCGGAGATGATTCCGATACGCAATTTTACGTCATAACTGCTCTAATGTCGTAATTTTTTCTGCCGCATGTTTCTTTGCGGTCAAGGAAATACAAAAAACATGTACTTCGAAGTATTATTGGTAATGTACCAGTATCAAGCTCAGTATCAATACAAAAATTACATACGACATAAGACATACGACAAAAGATTCCACGTATCTCGTGATTTGTAACTCTGCTCTATTTTTGTTAGTGAAACACGGTTACTTCGAAGTATACCATGTACACGGACTTTATTTTGTAGATAACACTGGATCTGAGTATGATAGGCGTGTAAGATAAAAGAATACAATTGTAAAGTACGATACAAGGATATTGTTTGTAGTCGTTGCAATATAGGTAATACAATATATGTACGACAGTCGCGAAAAATTCATACCTGTCTATATCTTTTGATAACTTAGAATAACGTGGAAGTGTTCAACAATTTCCAGTATATAACTGTTGCGTGAAGCGCATACCTCTCATATACGATCAAAGTAATTCACGTTGTTGTTCATAAATTTGAGTCTACTGCTATCCAAATATTTATCGGAAGTTGTTTCGACGACTTTTAACAAGCATATTCTATATTATCACAAAGAGGGAATTGTTACGCATCGAGAAAATGAACGACAACATTTCTTGCAGAATCCCGTATAAAGCTCCTGAGTCACTTTTTGATGCTTCATTTTTATTTACTAAGTTAGACTCGCAGCTTAACGAAGAAGAAAAAGAGTGTGTGATTTGCCTCCGACCCATTGAACTCTCCGATCATAATGGTGTTTCATTACCTTGCTTCCATAAATTTCACCATGAATGCGTTTTGAAAGCGTTGAAGATGAACCCAAAGTGCCCGACTTGCCGTTGTCCACTTTCTGATCCATGCGGACAGAGCCCTTCAGGTTATATGTACGTTAGCCTACAAAATTTTGTGTGCAACGGGTTTGAAGGAAAGTCTGATAAAACAATTGTAATCAGATATGAAATTCCAGGAGGAAGACAAAATAAGTTTCATCCAACTCCTGGTATGAAATACCATTCAATTTGTAGATATGCCTATCTCCCCTACACTGAAGACGGACGAAACTTATTGAAACGATTGAAATATGCATTTCAACATGGCCTAACCTTTTGTATTGGTACATCCATGACTACTGGCAGATCAAATGTTATTACTTGGTCATCGATTCATCACAAAACATCTGTCAATGGAGGTGCCGTGAGTCATGGTTTCCCTGATAAAAACTACTTCGATAATTGTAATAGTGAACTGGATGCCCTCAACGTCCCTTCCTTTGATGCGCTTTAGTGCAAAGGATTCAAAATAAAAATCATCAATATAATTTGGTACAAAATATTCGTACAAGTAGATAAGTCCACCTTAAAATATTATAAAATCAATCAATACAAAATGGTATAAAGCATGATAGGAACGAATTAAAAGGCGCGGCAACATAAACCAAATTTAACATTAAAAAAGTAATTTTGATTACATTCAGTCCTTTCAGTTCGAGCTCTATACTTCACTCTAATAAAATCGATTTAAGTGCCTCAGGTGCACTGACGAAGCACATATATCGTACCAATAGCAACATTTATTCCTTTTCAACAATCAACTATCAACTATCAATATATTCAATTAAAAAAATTATCATTAGAAATATACGAGTAAACATGTTTTTGCCACCTGTACAGGTCTAATTCTAAATTCTAACGTACGAAATCTTTCTCGATCCGAACTTCGACATCACTGTCACCACCCATCACCCATCACATCACATATTTTATCACACAGACTCAGACCCAGATCTGCAAAAAGACATCCCAATCATTCTCATCGAAAAGGCGTGAGGTTTAAACGATGACTAGGAAGACCAGCTCCATCCTTTGCTTTTTATATTTTTGCCTAAAAGCATGTGCATCCTTCGGTGTAAACAAAAGACTTGCTACCAGCATTGCCTGTAGACAGACTTCAATCTGGGACGGCAGCTGTTCACGTCAATATCCAACCTCTTCGACAAGTGGTACGACTCGTTTGTGTGTATTTGGATTCGATAATACCAGCGATGACGAGGAAGATAACGTAGATGAAGAGTTTGACATCGATGAATATTTACGCGAGCGCGAGCGTCGAAAGCAGAACAGTGGAAGCGATAGTTCTAATAACGAAGATGAAAAGAGCCTCACGAGCGAATTCTTTCAAACTCTAAGGATGCGTAATATTGGACGGAATACAAGGGCTTCAAGGAGAAAGCTTGTTTCCCTAGATAGTAGCAGTAATGATCCTGACAAAAACTCTGATAAGGGTGTGAATGACGACGACGAGGACGACGATGATTATGTTCGAGAAATTACTGCGAGCGAATTGAATTTATTTACAGGTGTAGACGAAGGTGGTGTTGGAAAATTGGCAGGCAATGTCACCATCACTAATAAGGAATTGTACAACTCGCTAAAGGAACGTGTTCTTGAAAGTCCGACTTCTTTTCAGAAACTGACGACTGGAGCAGATGAAAGCGATGACGGTACAATGTCAGCAATAGGCGATTCTATTGAGCAATCCAAAACTTATGTACCACCTAAAAATGTTCCCGATGCAGAACTAACAGCAGGTGAAGTTGTCACTGTCGTGCTAGAGGCATTGAGAAATAATGATAATCCATCTACCAATCGAGGTGTTGAAATCTTATTCGCGTATTCAAGTTCTGCGTCCATTTTGGCTGATTTGGAAAGAGCACCCTCAGTCGAAGAATATGGAGAAATGTTGCGCACGAGTCCTGACCAAAAAATTTTATTGCAGCATGTGGATGTGCTTTTTGACAAAGCAGATTATTCACAGGATAAAAAGAGAGCATTTATAACTGTTCGGCTAATGGATACGGAGAAAACACTTACAAGTGTGAATTTCATTCTTTCCATAAGGTCCTCAGACGACTGTTGGCTAATTGACTCACATTTAGTACGTCCTAGAGGTCTACGACGCGGCAAACGTTGGTAGTTAATGACATAAAGTGAATATATTTGAAATAGGATACGTTAGAAATAAAATTTTAGTGTTCTACACAAGTGTCGATCATTGGATCTTCTGTGCATGTGTGAGGACTGCATGTACACGTCGTAAGAGCAGTTCGTGTAATTGATAATCTAGTTCCTACTTCGGATCATTCGAACAAGTACGAGTAATCGAAACGTCTTTAAGAAACATCTTGCCACCATGGCGGTAATGTTTAAAAGGAGTGATTTATGCTTATCCCAGTTGCACTCAACACCTAAAAAAGTCATGACAAGGTAGTGCACTTTAGAACTAGAAGACAAAACCATATCTTACTAAAAAATGATGCCCCAATCTATATTAGCAAAGGACGCACGCTTCATTCACAACAAGTCAAACCGTCAATATGGCTCCGAATGCTTCGCTCAAAAGTCTCATGGGATACAAATCTGAAAAGCAATCAATCAATATGTTTAGATCAAAATTCACAATCATGATGTCCAATTGCGTGGGTGGCGACCTCGCGATGCAGCCAGTGCACGGATAAATGTTACGTGTTCTAGAATTTTTGTCTTCATGTCAAATTCTTTTCGTATTACATCACGAACATCAACAACATTTTCTCTGGACATTATGTGCTCTTGGAGAAACAGTTCTAACTTCAAAAGCTCTCGATCGTTTGAGTCATCAAACCAGCTTTCAATCGGGATGCCGTTGTCGATATTATATGCAAATGCGTGCGGACTATTATCCACTAATATAGAAGCACAGAGAGGTCGCGAAGGACCAAGTACCGTCAAATCTTTCAAATAATTACCATGCACGGGCAAGCAACTCTCCCGGAAGATCCTGTGCTTTATTAGCTCGCCGTTTGGATCAATCTTATCAAGTAATGCGTTGGCGTATACGCTTTGGCTGGCAGTAAACACCACAATCTCAAACGCCTTTGATATCCGTTGTAAAAATGACACCAGAAAAGGTCGTTTTTTGGCGTACACTGTATAACTCATACCGTTAAAGTCGACATTGAATATCAAGTCTGGATCTTTGCAAAGTTTTTCATCTACAGTACAATGTACCAGCGTTTCGTCCAAATCCAAAACTAGCGTATAATAAGGCGACTCCTTGGATTTTGGCGGTACCTTTGGCAAGTGTTGTAGTAATGAAGCATAATCTGTTTTGGGCGGAACGTGATGCATGAATAAATATGGGTCGAATTCTTCCTCGGTCGTAGCATCATCATCTTCATCGAACTCTTGTTCTTCCTCCTCCTCATACTCACGTTCGTCCACATCCATCATTTCCACATCATCTTCATCCCCGTCATCATTCTGTTGCTGCTGTACATGCATGCGTTGCACCTTCAGTGAAACGTCAATGTCATCATTGACAACATGTTCATTATACCCGTCACCGTTACGACAATGTTTCTCATCATCCGTTCCTTCTGTCTTTACTTCCACGTTTTCATCCAAACTCACAGCTGCCTCTTTCCCTTCTTCTGCCACCGCATTCGCTACCGCGGCTCCTTCTTCCACGGCACTTTTCATAACCAATCGGCCAAGATTGGCATTACCTATACTTGGAGGTATCTTCGGACTGAACAACTGTGGACGATAATCATGAAGACTATCGCTCAATTCATCAAACGCTATTTTCGGTTCGTGCAATGGACTGTACACAACCTGCTGAAGCTGTTGTGAGCTGGAACAATCATCCCCGCGCTTCGGTGTAGAAATAAACCCACCATGGTTTTGTTGCTGCAACTGTTGCTGTGACATGGACCGTGCAGTCGATCGTCGTATGGATGCAATTGGAGTCTCTACAGGTGCCGTGGATGAGGCAGAGGCATTGGTGTTGTTGCTCCTACGATTACTACGCGGCGGTGTTAAGGTAGCAGCAGCAGCAGCAGCAGCGGGAGGAGGAGGATTCATGTCAACACCACCGCCACAACCTTCATCATTATCATAAATATAGTTGCTATACTTTGTCATTGTTTTATGGATTATCAATATTGTTTTTCTTCTTCTTCTTCTTATATATATATATATATGTATATCTCCAAAGTGAGAGCGACTGCCGTGCAGATACAGATATATATATGGATAGAGTGAGACAGAGTGAGAGAGAGAAAAGTAGAAATGAGAGGGAGGATTGTGAGATTGTGTTTATTTATTTATGTATCTATCGATATATATGTGTCACTATATACGAGTATAAGGTGTTGACCCAAAAGACATAAGGTACTCGTATGTTTGGTATTCGTACATTGTACTTGTATTTCTACGTACGGATATACGGGTAATGGGTACGCGCGGATATCATTAAAAAAAGAATTCGTTTTTTCATTATTTCGACAGGAAAAAGTATCCATGCGAGCTGTAGGATGAACGTCTCAACGGTCGTGAGTCTTGGTGGACTGGATTACCTTTCGAATAAGGGGTAGTTGTATCATCTTATTTTCGTATTCCGCATCGAAAATTAGTATGCGATCTTTTAATTATTTTGTTCCGTTTGACATGTAACTTTTATATAGAATAGAGAGAGGGTATTATGGTATTATGGTATGAGGTATGACACCCTTGCACCTTTGCACCACATACCCTCTCACCTCTCACCTCTCACCTCTCACCTCTCACCTCTCTCCACATTTCATGCCATGTATCATGTATCATGTATCATGTATGATGTATGATGTATCATCATCTTCTTACAAAGCCTCGCTCACCGGCTACCTTTGCTTCGCGGATACTTACTTTACTCACATAATACATGTTGTATGCATACAACCTCATAAAAGTCCCTTCCACAAGGAAAATCTTCCTTGTTGAAAAGTTTCTCGAAGTGCTCTCCGTCTGAACGCCATTTCGTGACTTATGCCTGCTTCTCTCTAGAGAGGGATCATGGGTTATAATCACATTTTAACGCAATCTTGGATCATATTAGTTGTCTGTGTTGGTTGTTCTCAACGCAATAAATATTGGAATGGATTCGTAGGTGAAGAAAGGGTAGAGGCATTCGTTTGATTTCGAATGAAACGAACGGTTCTAGAGCAGCAAATACAGGTCACTAATAGCTTACTTCCATTATATAGATTACAGCACAAGCTTTTATTTTTGTAAGTATAGTGTCCCCTGGAGTTGGTGTAAATCGCATTGGAGGCAACCACGTTATGCTGAAGTCGAGCAGTAACAAGATGAGCGTATTCATTTTTCTTGAACTAAATTGTACGCGGCAAGTCGGTGCAAGTGAGTCTTTTATGTCTCTTTAACGCTATTCGGGTAAATGCATCAGATATACAAGACCGGTACATGCAAAGAAGCTGGTGATAAAGTTTGAGTGAAAAGTTGTTGGATATTCAGTCAACAAAGGCTTTGCTTCAAGAAGAGTCACTAGAATGAAGCTCTTGACAAATACATGTAATATGTTACATCACAAATTCAGTATGCTTACGGGAAGATATACCAGCGATGATTCCAAAGATGACGTGCTTTTAATTGACAAACGGTGATTTTTCGCGAGTATTTAGCTTTGCATTCAGAAGTCCCACTTACATAAACATAACCTCAAATTACTTGTACCGATCCAAATGAAATCCTACATTGCTAACATTTCGATGTTTCCTTTTCTAGACTACGAATAAGACGATGATAATGTTTATTGGCCCGTATTTTCGTTTTTTCCTTGGCCCTTTCCATCTCAGCTTTAATCGTATCGAGATGACGATCGAGCTAATAACAGTAGTAGCACGATTAGAGTGTACGAGGTATTTTCATATTTTTATTCACTAAATTTAGGTTTCTTACTTCTTTGTAACACATTCGAATTTCACTCATTTTAACTTCCAAGTTATCTTTTGCCAAAAGTATTGTTTCCTTTCGCCTTGCTGCCTCGTCTTTGATTAGGCTAACATCTTTTCGAAATTGTTGCCTGACCTTGAGCATCACTCTTCGTTTGTCATCCTCACTAATTTGATATCGTCTACGATCATCGACTCTTTCCGAATCGAGTATTCCTTCCACTATCTCCCCTAACTGATGCAAGTTTCTGCGCTGACGACTACTGTTGCACTCTGCAAATGCTGCCCCCTTATCATATACGGTGTCCATGTTCGTACAGGTGCTTGAGAGCGATGATGATGATTTATCAACAGTATCTGCGCTATCTTTGACACCCATTTTTGCCGTTGAGGCGCATATAAGTTCAAAATGCTCATCACTGGAAAGCGAGCTTTCATCCTCTACAAGGATATTCATTACATGTTTCCGTTGGTCTCCTTGAGGAGGCGGTGAGCATATATTTTGAATCATCTGCTGAACTTCCAATTGAGTATCTGAAAGAAAGTCGTGGGATGCTGTTGTAGGAATGATCTTATCACTCTCTTGTTTCGAAGCGAGTGATATTTTTCCCCTTTTTGGTACGGCGTCAATTTGCAATGTTTGCATAATATCAGGGTTAGATTTTTGCGTGGTAGATGATGAAGGCAAGGACAGCTTTCCGTTGCTATTCTGTCTGGGAATGGGTGGTTTGCCGGCCCTTCGTCGCAAGCGGCGTGAACGTTCTTGTTGAGTTGGACTCAAGCTTTTACTTGATGATCTCATTTCGTTCCAATACCATGAACGTATGATTTTGTGTGTGTACATTTTTGAAAATGTCATTCTCTTGAGTCATGAAAGCTATTCATTGCGTTACGCTAGGGGTAGTCAATTGTAAAATCGAAATCTGAAACTACTTTTTCTGTTTCGTCTGCCGTCAATCTTTATTATTTCTTTCTCATTTAATTAGTATGCTCTCGTAGCTAGCGGTATGATTTCGTAGTACGTCGTGAAAGCCAGTTTTTTTAAGATATTTTTACAAATGAAACATATACTCATGTTTCATGTTGTATCTCTGCCCTCGAAAGCACCCGAAAGATATACGGGAGGGGCTGCAAGTAACTTTTGTGAACTCTTATGGATACAAAGGCCGGATCCAATCACTGTTTTTAGAAAAGTCCCAGAATGTGCCTCAGCTTCGGAGGGTGCAACACCCACTTTTCCCTAATGGACAACAATTTGTTGATGATACAAGTCATGCATGCTCTTCGACTCACTTCAATACTAGGAGGAAGGTCCATTTTCATAATAGATTGCAGTCATGGTAGAAACACAGTTCAGTAAGAAATCTCTCTCCATTATTGAGCCATTGAAGAAAATGTCGGGTTATACTTTGAAGGAACATGAAACGCCAGAGTATTATAGCGGAGCAGATATTGATTGGGACAGAGGGTGCCAATGTTAGACACTTGGAGCTAAGATATAAACCAAGAGCATCTGTGATCGTATTGAGGGATTCTTGGAAACAACTTTGAAGAACTCTGATGCTGGTGATCATCCTGAATTGATTTGCCTATTCCTACTGAAGTTCCTATTCATGGAGTGATATTTGGATGCCTTCAATGGACAGTCACATCGGGTCGTTGTGATATTCAGTATGTACAATGCCTCACGGAGCCTAATAGAAGTATAACGTTCACTAGCTAAAGTAGATAATCTCAACATTTCGAATCTACGCGCTCAAAGAGAACACAATTGAAGTTACAAGATTTGCTCTTCAACAATCAAATCAATTGCATTGCCACGTAGCTCAGATGCTCTATCTCCGATCACGTGGCTTAGGTTCTTCTAGTCCACCTTTCTTTTAAAATAAGCCTTACAATTTTCACAACTACGTTTTACAGCTTTCAACGTACTGCAAAATAACATTATTAGCAACTAACCCCTACCTTAAAGTACTCACCATGTCCACCCCTTCCCGCCCATCTTACTCTCTCACCGCGTGGAGCATTCACGATAAAGTCCGCATTGCCAACGACAAGGACGAAGAAATGCCTTTGGTCAAACCGATCAATTTTAAGGATTCAGACATGGACATGACCACTACCTTAACCGCACGTGATCTGAGCCAAGCAAACTACCCAGAGTTTGTAGCTTGGACTCAAGACGTTGCTCAAGCGTGCTGGACGGTCGCCGGAAAGAACTTTAAACCGGCATTCGAGCTGTCACAGAATCGTGTCTTAGAGGTGATCAGGACATTGTGCCTTGGTCATACGTTAACCGTACTACAAGAAGCACTCACGCATCCAAGATGGTTACAGAGTTCGCAAGCGGCTAGAAGGAAAGAAGCGAGACAGAACGGAACCCTGGACGAGTTTAAGACCAAGTGCAAAGAAGACGGAAAAACCTTCGAAAAAGAAGCACCCGCTTCCACATCGTACCAGTTTCTATATGCCGTCGGTAACGGCGATGTCTGGCTACTTTTAGAAATTGTTATGACCCGCTACCTCGGGACGGAAGTCACCACCATTTTAGAAGCAACTTTCAATAGAGAAAAGAAGCCCGGTGGAATGAAATCCACAGACTTCTACTATCGTCTACAACAGATGAATATTGGTAGAAAGTTCTTACCAGGCGGGCAACAAGCTAGCCTAACGCCAGAATTTTTCGTGTGGACTGGCATGCTGTTTAATCACGCACAAAAACACAAGAGAAAATGAAGGAATTTAATCTATTTAATAAGATTCCTAAAGGAAATTGCGACCGTTCGTACTCTCTACGCCAAATCGAGACTCTCGACGAACTTTCTTACGCCGCGTACCAAGCGTCAAAAACTTCAAAAGAAAAAAATCAAAAGAAACCCGACAAGAGAAGCCGTACAAACCGCAACGAGCGTAAACCTTCAAGCAAGAAGTCAAGAATCGAATGTAGCTATTGCCACCGCCTCGGACATACCGAAGACAGGTGTTAAAGAGAACACAATTGAAGTTACAAGATTTGCTCTTCAACAATCAAATCAATTGCATTGCCACGTAGCTCAGATGCTCTATCTCCGATCACGTGGCTTAGGTTCTTCTAGTT
>Ga0209092_10003729_pt1 | contig 12993 bp, 11 predicted proteins | sample FraStrMetagenome_FD_187446 | JGI IMG/M metagenome (GOLD analysis project Ga0209092, IMG submission 187446) | Marine eukaryotic phytoplankton communities from Arctic Ocean - Fram Strait ARC3M Metagenome (SPAdes) (version 2) | ecosystem: Environmental > Aquatic > Marine > Oceanic | place: Fram...
GTGTCTGACTGGTAGCTCTGCTAGCTTTCGATATTTGCATGTGATATCTTCGTCGACACCGAAAAGAGAGGGTAGAAACTCTGATGCTAATGCCTCTTCAACACCGTCAAAGAACGTCCCTGCATCATTTACTGTACGATCAACATATGGCCGTATGCTTTTATTTTGTTAACTTCTGTGTGTGTTCTTAGAGGGTTTCGCATCCTTTCACTCAAATGCATGTAGGAATACTCTCGGACTCTCGGATTTCTCAATTTCCGAGAGTAACTGTTTTCCCCCCTACATGTTGCTCGCAGGTGGCTACTTTTGCCCAATTGCCGTTGACACGCCACGTAATTTGTGAATATCGACCGACCTACTCAACATCGAACTTTGTACACATCGGAAATCGGAACACCTCAAGGTAACATCAACCTCTTGTCATTTACAAAGCTTGAAAGAACAACCATTCCTTTTCAATTCCACATATCTACGGACCGAGAGTGTCGACGAAGATGAGAATGATTAACATTTTGTTTTCATTGCTGTATTCATCGGCTCTCATGCCATTGGCCGATTGTTTCCTTTCGACGAAAACTCCCGTTTCTTTCTCGTCTTTATCTTTTCAAAAAATGTCGTCGTCGGAGTTGCATTCGCTCCATGCATCCGCATCAGACGAAATGGGTGATACTGTGAATGGTGGATCGTTGGAGATTGTTCTGTTTGGATTAGGAGATTTGCGAGTGAATGATCACGAGGGGCTTGTGCGAGCGATGGAGCGTGCTCGTGCGGGTGGAAATAATGCCAAAGTTCTTCCGGTGTTTGTGTTGGATGATGCCAGTTTGATGAGTTTTCCTGGAGCACGAACAGCTCTCTATGACAGTGCTACGATGGTCTCTTCTGCTATTCGATCGTTGGATGAGAGGCTTAGGGTGGATCTAAATCTTGGTCCTCTTCAGGTTTGTTTTGGTGATACGCGTCAGTGTGTTGAGGAGATTAGCAGCCAGTTTCAGGGCGATACTACAGTTCATGTATGCGATTTAGGGACGGTTGATAATTCTTTAGGATACGGTTCGTACTCGAGGCTAGCACAGTCATATGGTGATTTCTCGTTCGACTTAAGGCCGTGGATGTGCCAGTTGCGTGATGAACCGTGGGATGCAATATACGGTGACGATGATGCGTTTCCTGATTCCTACCCTCGTTTCAAAAAATTGTTTGGCAAAATAAAGGTTAACAAACCCATTCCATTGCCAGAAAAGGTAGGAAGTGACGAGGGTTTAAGATTTTCCCCTTATCCTTTGGCTGAGGAAGCAATAGTATTACCTTCGGCAAAGGATGTTGCAGAGCGTTTCATGTTAAATATGTACGAGTCAGAAAGTCCGAAAACTGATCTGGAACTGGAGAGATCGACCGGGTTATTTGGTACTCATTGGGGCGGCATTAATGATGCAGTCTGTGATGAGAAAGATATTATGCTCGGGTTGAAATCGTACAAGAAAGTCTGTGGAGATGATTATGCCATGCTACAATCAAAGTGGTATAGCAGCAAAAAGTTACAGAAAAATAAGAGGTCGCTCGAACACTCAGCGATTTCGTGGATGTCTAATGAGTTCACTTCCTCTAGTAATTTAATTGAAGGAGAGCTAATGGTACGATATTTGTCTGCACCTCTTCTGCTTGGATGCGTGTCAAGTCGTCAACTTTGGTACTCAACTCCAGATGATGAGACTCTCCTAAACTCGATTACATTATCCTCCAATCCATTGCGTGATATGGCTGAAGCCTCTGAGTGGCATAAATTGTTTGCGTCTCAGAATATAAATCAAGATGAAAGAAATGTTTGTTATGATGACGATGTCACGAATGTTGGAAGTGTGAAATTCGGTTATTGGAGGTGGCAAGGATTTCTTTGTCGATATGTTGTATCACGAATCAGAGAAAAGTCTGCGAAACTAGCTAACGAGAGTGCTCTTTTGCTTGTTCACGGTTTTGGTGCAAGTGGTAGTCAATGGTCAAAGAATATGCATGAACTATCCAGTTATGCCGAAAAATACATGCTAACTGAAGGCCCGGACTTGGCCTACGCACCCGATCTGATAGGGTTTGGACAGAGTGAGAAACCTGCTTTTACTTACACACAATATTTATGGGAATCGTATACTCAAGCCTTCATAAAAGAGATCTGTCAAGGAAAGTTTTCTTCTGGGGATTTTATTGTGGGGGGTAATAGCATTGGGGGGTATACTGCGATGGGAAGTGCAGCGGACGATATGGTCAGTAGTGATGATGAAAATTTTGTGTCGTGTTCTGGGGCACCTGGAAGTGGCAGTTGCAAAGGAGTATTTCTGATGAATTCAGCTGGGCAGATAAATCCTAAAGAAATGGAACTAGAGAACACGTTGTCAGTCGCAGAATTAACGGCAACGGGTAAACTGCCTCCTTGTAGGTAAGCTCACCTCAGAAACTTTGTATGAAAATTAACCATCTATTGTGACTTACAGATTACATGCAGTCCCCCACCTAGGTCTATTGCATCAATATTTGGGAGGGGTTTATTGTGGTACCTCCGGCCTCGCATTTCTTCAATATGTGTAAACCTTTATCCAACGAATCCGGCGGCAGTAGATGATAACCTCTGCTCGCAGATCCTCCGAAATTCACTGGATCCAGGTGCGGTCAACGTAATGATTAGTGGAAGTAAGTTGCCCAAGCCAAGAACAGTAAATGACCTGTTGAATGGAGACTACGGTACTCTGGTTAGCAATGAACGAAAAATAAGACAGGGTCAATGGAAGGGTCCTGTCCGTGTTATTCATGGAATGCTCGATCCTTTACAGAACCCAAATGACAAACGTGTTGAGGGTTTTGTAAATCTACGTCAAGGAATTGATCCCACACCAATAAATTGTGGTCACTGTCCGCACGATGAACTACCAGCAGATTGTGCAGTCGCGCTACATGAATGGATTCAAACGACGTTTTCGTCGAAGACAGAACTTTTGGTATAAATCAGAAAGACTTTCTCATCAAACATTACGTTCATTTCCGAGTTTAATTTTTTTAACTATTTATTTGCTAACTTCTACTCTTGTACCAGGTTTAAATTTCTGTAGTTATTACTCATCCTCTTCGTCAGTTACAGGTTTGGAAGAGGAGTAGTAGCAGTTCATATATGATCGGAACATATAATACGCGTCATCATTTTCCCTGTTATTGAACCATAAATTCCCATATTCTGAATGATATCCTCTGGCATTTCCAGTGCATGCTGCCAGAGTGGCAGCTTCGTTTGTTCTTCTTATAAATTATACCCGACGTATATATTCAGATCACATAACTTCATAGACGTGTATGTTTACCATGAATCTAAGTATCAACATGAAAGGAAACCAGTGTTAATGAATTTGTGTAATTTGGTCGTTGATCTTTTGCGGGATGACCCCTTCGCGATGTGATTGTTCCTTAAAACGAGTGGTGTCAACGGATCTACGTAATCTTTGTCAAATTCATACAGCATACCAAATACAACATTTTTATCATGATTTCCTTCTTCTTGTTTTGTTTCTTCTAAAAGATTGAAGCAGATGGCCTGCCTTGTTTCTCCGCGGGATTTATCACCATCAGTAATTTTTTCCCATTCAGAATTAGCTTCGCACTTCTGTGCCGCGATCAACTGTAGCCAAGATGCACCCTCTGTTGCGTCTATACGTTGACCGAAGCTCGGAGATGAATAATTTTCGAAAAGTGGGAAACTATCGTTTGTCTCGCTTTTTCCAACAAACGTATCATGAAATAGGCAAGTTGACGAATCATATTCTTGTTCAAATAGCATCATTTCTTCTTGTCCGATTGGTTCCAAAGAAATTATATTTTCGTCTAGTGCGACAATTTTGTCGTGGTCCTCATTTCTTTCAGTCTTTATCGTTCGTAAATTAGGCAAAGCTTTACAAAGAGCAGCTTTTAGTTCTTTATTCCAAGTTAGACGATAATCCTGTTTCTCACGTGTTTCAACTATGGGTTTGAGGTTTGAGAGCATGTTCAAAGGATTTCGAAAAGTCAAAGATGTTTTGTTTGTGGAATCTAAGTCGCGTTTCTTCATTATCGTTTTTAATGTGGCTCCCATTTGACATAAAACAGTGAAAACTTCATTCTTACTATGGCCATAAGGAGAAGTTTCGAGAGCTTTTCCCCCAAGTTCTATTAAATTTCTTATTAACAAACGAACTTCAGCGAATTTTCGAGTTGAATAATGAGCGCGCAATAGAGTAAGTCGCACTTACCTAATATGTTGCGGGACCATCTCTGCTGAACTAAAATGAGATTCTGCAAGGAAAACCACATCAAGAGTTGAAATCATTTTGTTTTTAACCGAAACATTAAAGCGAAAGATCAAATGCTTCCCTGAAAATGGCTTTTCAAATGTAAAATTCTGTTGTGCAGTGACAAGTAGGCATAGCAAATCACCAAGGTCATCACACCATTCTTCTTTAGGATCGCTATCAAAATCGGTCGATAGCAGATTTTGAACTCCTGAAAGCTCGCTTACTTCCATCATAGATACCCCAATAGAAAATTCAGCATCAAGCAAAGGACGACAGAGAAACAGTTCCCATGCAATGTCAACAAAAAGTTTACTTGGTGTTATGTGTCCTACCGTAGACTCGAATGAGAGCGAACACATAGAAGAGGAATCAGCTGGTACATATGCTATTCGACTGAATCCCTCGACCACTGGTTTCACTAGCTTACGTAATGATAGGTCATAAGCAGAAAACGAATCGACTACCATGTGAAAGCCGAGAATACAGTCAATGCAAAAATATAGGCATGGTTTATGAACATCTTTGACGCTTGCACACTTATTTCCATTTTCTTCTTGGCGGCAAATCTTCCAACAAGTTTCGATTATTTTCTGTTTCTTCGGAGGTGAATCTTTATTGTTTGAGTTCAAGAAATTCGTTGTCTCTTGCAAAGGATAGCCTTCAAAATGGTTGAGGATACCCAATTAAATGAAAGTCTTATGAATGGTCGGGTATTATATGATTGACATACCTGTCATTGAAAGCACGGAGAGTAACATACCTTTTCGTTTCATTGTTGATTCAGTACGTTACTTTATTTTATATGGAAAGTAGCGAGAGTGTATTGAAAACATTACATTCTTTTGCCCGCATCCGTATAAGGCGAGAATGGTGAAGGGCCCAACGGCTCCATTGGTTTAAGATCATGTTTTTCATACAAATATTCGAAGTCGTCGATTTGTATACAAACCAGAGGCACACTCCGACAATCTCTCTCGATTTCATTTTATTGCAAGCTTACCCGAACTCGCTTGTATTTTCCATTGGAATAATAACGTTGAAATTTGCTTCTGTTATTCTCAAAATAAAAACGATGCGCATGCTCCCGTACATTATTTAACATCCTCGCTGTATTCGAATATGCACAGATGGCATTTTGCCAACGACCTTATCGTACGTAAAGGAAAGTGTACATGTCATTAATCATTAACCGCTCGTCATGACATGACAAATCGATCCAAATTTTTCCGTAAGAGTAGCTCGCTTCCATTATGTTTCGAAAACGAAGAAAAACTACCGGTAAGCCACGAGTTTGCGAGTCTCAAGATGCAAGACGGGTTGCGTTCACGATGTCTGTTGATTACAATTTCGAGCGATCGGGGATGATGAATGATTGTTCGAAAGAATTTCACAAATGTCAGTAAACTCGTGCATATGTGCATGTACACATAAAATATGTAAAAAACTGTACTTAAAGTTAATTTACTCATGCGTAAGTTTTGCAAGATTGGTCGCACTAAATATTATGAATACTTGTTAGTTTATAGATGTTCGCCGAAAATCTTGAGTTCGAAATTCGAACACAAAAATCGCCTATTAAAATCGCAGGTGTACAAAAACTGTGCTCGAATAACTGCCTGTCAAACAAAAAGGACTCGTTTGCACTAACAGAAATGTCAATTAGAATTGAAAATGATTCCGAAAAGCGAACGTCACAAGGGGCAAAAATTGGAAATGACGATATCATAGATTTGAAAGCTTCTCAAAGAAGATTGCTGCGAGAAATCAATAAAGCGGTGAAAGACTTGGAAAAAGGAGGAATCGGGTCATCGGACGATTCATCGTGTATCTCTGAATTTTCTTATGTACGCTCGAGTGCGGTATATTCATTGCCTCCGGATGCAACTTGTTTGACGCAAAGTTTTAGTGAATCATCAGAAGAAATATCAAGACCTAATGACAGTCCCGTCTATTCTTCCGATTGCCTACTTTCTTCAAGCTCTACAAAATTACAAGTTGATAACTTCTCGTCGAATCATTTACAGGACGACGGATGTAGCTCTGATTTTTCCCAACTTGATCAGCTTTGGGAACTGGAAGGAGCGACTACCTTTGATTTGCTTACTACTTGTTCTGAAGAAATGAGCTCGAATAAATATAATTTGTTCACCCTATCGCAGGAAGATGAAGAGTCTGTTAATTTATCATGCTACACCGAGGATGACATTGATATCGAATCCGTGGAGAGTGAATGTAAGGAGCGAAATGGAGCGAAGAAATTGGACGTTGGACGAGAAGACGCTCCTGTTGCCTTTTCTCCGAAGTACGTAGACAACAGTCTTCCAATAATAGGACATACGGGAACGTTACTTGATGCTCTCGCTCGCGTTATGCTATTTGGAGCATGGCAAATGAACAAAGGAAAAGACAAAGGACGATCTAACTCCGAATAAGAAGATTTTCCAGGAATCAATTCCTTAGCACGAACTAATTGTACTATTAAACTTTTCAAAACCATTACGATTAAGCGCTGAGATCTATAAGTTTTCGAGATGCGAAATATTCCATCATTAAATCTCCGTCATCTTCTTCAGCTCTTGTAAAACTATCTTGCAATCCAAGGATATGCAATTGATCACCTGATGCTACAGCCAACCTCTTTCCATCACGTGACCATTTGATCTTGCCCAATGCGTAATGTTCTTCGTTTTCGTTTCGAACTAAAATGCCGTCACCGCTTAATGGTTTTTCGATGGACACGGAAAGATTCCATAGCTCTAATCGTCCATTACTGCAAGCCGAAGCGAAGATACAAGGATGAGTCGGACTCCTGTACGAATGGGAAACAAAACGTTAGATCTACACATTAAACAAAAGCTAGCAATTCACTTACCACTGTACGTCATTCATATATTCATAAGTGTGACTTTGAAAGCTTAATATGCAATTGTCAGAGTATGCAGGTGCCCACACTTTAGTTGTCCAATCAACGCCACATGAGAGAATGAGGCCCGAAGTACTTTTTGCAAATCCTTTTGTCATTGGCTTCGTTGTCGAATTAGAATCTTCAAAAGATTTTGTTGAAATGGCAGAAATTGAAGAAAAATGACTGCTATCAGAATTCTTAAACTTTTTTACTGTTCGTCGTGATGTGCCTGTACTCGATCGTGAAGTAGCTGACGAAGCAGAACTTGCAGATATTGTGAACATTCCTCCACTATCATCACCGCAAACAATAGTGCCACCATCAGCGACCGACAACGAAGTTATACTCGATGATACCATTAGAGATTCCACTGGTTCTCGTAACTGTCCAAGAGACCAGAAATTCACCCGACCTTCAGTGTCAGAAGTAACAAGACCACTCTAAGTTGATTCAAGTGAAAAGACATCATTGAGAAGTCTGGATGATATGGACAAATGTTTTGTAGAGTAACTCACCGAACCATCTATAAATTCGAGGGCAGTAATTGGGTAGTTGTGTCCTTTCGCGGAATTGTTGCCACTGCCACCTGACGTAATGAAACCAAGAGACGACTTCTGGACAGGAAGCCTTCCTGATCGTATATCCCATAAAACAATCTGGCCACTTTGACAGCCACCAATAATTAAATTTGCATCGGTGGGGTGAAATTTGCAAACAACTACCGGACTCCAGCAGGTAAAGATGTGTTCCGGTCGATTAGACATAGCCAAGTTCCAAACAAGAACAAGTCCATCAACTGCTGTTGCAGCTGCACCCTTTGTTATGGATGCACTGTTAGGTGAAAGATTTACTAGTTGATCGTAAGATGATACTCCAATTAAAGGAGCTTTAGGAGGAAGCGGAATAGAGTCATCTGCATACTCAGCTGGTAACTTATAACCCGCCACAACAAGCTCCTTATGCTTTTTTGACCAATCAATGCAACAAACGTATCGATCCTTTGTCCATTCAGAACATTCGTAGACAGATTGAGAAGAGATCTAAAGTAGACGCATTTGAAGCAAGTGAGCGCACTAAGCAATCAGGTTCTGAAACAACATAAGCACAAGCATCCTTACCATACCAGCTCTTGCAGTAGATCCATCTGCTCCCTTATTTTCACCATCCCTCACTGCCGAATAGTCCTTATTCATCAAATTCTCTAAAACAGATGGAGGTTCTACAAGCAACTTTTCCACTTTTTTACTCACAAAATTCAGAAAATGTCCAAACTCTGGATTTTGAATGCAACGCTCCTTTTCTTCTAACGATAAATTCCGCACTGCAACAGCATCCACCAGCACCTCCTCTTCATCTACATCCTCATCTTCATCAGTTTCCTTTTCTTCTCCTTTTTCTTTCTTCTCATCCTCTTCATCGTCCTCTGGATTCCCCGGCAATTCCGTCTGCGTGCCGAACTCAAACGTCTCAACCGGCTCCTTCGTCACAACCTGAACAACAGGCTGCACCGGCACATCAACTGACTTCTTGGCATCTAATGTCTCTTTCCCTTGTGCTACGTTGGAATCCTCTTCCTTCTTGCTCATGTCATCTGCGGTTGTGGTGGTGGGCGGTGCCACTGGAGGCGGTTTGGCCAATAACCCATCAATATACTCATCCAAACCGGACGATGTCTCGGCCTGCTGCTGCTGCTGCTGCTGTCCTCCTGCTCGTTGATTGCGCCGTGCCTTCATCTCCTCAAGGCGACGGCGTTTGTCCTCTAAGGCAGCGCGTCGGGCTGCTACAGCGTCCATGGTTGCATTGGTTGATCGATCTTTCTAGAGTTAAGAGCGAGAGAGAGACAGAGTTTTGTTATACTTCGAAGTACCGGTATATATATATATATATAATAAGACGAATCCACAGGAAGATTCTTCCTAGGAGAAGGTTTTAGGTTTTTAAGAACTTTCGTGCAACAGCATTACACAGTACACAGACGCAGTAGACTCTAATATCTTCCTATATTTCCTTTATGTGTATACCGCGGTATTCATATATCTCCTGGAGGTTTGGGAATGTGTAACAAATATCTTAATCATGTGAGAAATGCGGCATTCATTGGAGAAATCATGGATGGAATCCCTCCTCTTCTACCACAGAATGGGGAAGATCTAGGGAAGTAAAATAGGTCTTTGGTGGAACAGTGGATTGGAGGAAACAGCTTGATGTCCGAACTCGATACATGGAGTGCAATCATTTGGTGGAATGAAAGTGCTCTTTGACATGGGCATGGACTCAATCTTGCATTCAGCTTAATGTGCAATGGTAACAGATCACGAAACTTACCTATCATTAAGTGATATGTTACATAACAATCCGAACTTTATTAGATTCACATTGAATGGAGAGGTTATGCAAGGATCCATTATTCAATGCCTCTCGAAAGATTTTAAGGACGTGACGAAAGAGTATCACGATCTGATGTAATCCCAAAATGAGGAAGGATACCTCAATCACATCAGGGAAACTCTTTCAAAAAACTTCGTCAATAAATTACAGAGAATATGGGTTGCGGTCGAGGCAGGCACTTAACTCACAAAGATTTGACACGAGACGAACTTGGTCATTCTTCTTAGAACGGAAGAAAAAGGGAGAATTTCAAGGACTAGCTACTCCTTTCACGAGTACCCCGATCTCAAGTAGTTCTTGTACTTCGTTCTCGCAAGAGGTTCGAGTGCTTTTGGAACAATGTAAACATGGAGAAGCCCAAGGACTAGCTACTCCTTTCACGAGTATCACAATATCTCAAGGAGTTATTGTCATTCTTTTTCGATAATAAGTGGGGGTGCTTTTGGAACAGTGTAAACATGAGCTACTGCTAAAGAGATTCTTGTATTTGGAAAAGAATTTCATGATCATCTTTTTTTTGATGTTTTGTCAATTGTTCAGATTTAAGTACTATATCGCGGTGATTGAACTTGTTGTAGGTGTTGCGTTTGATAGAGACGGCACCATGCTTTAACGTGGGATACCTCCGAGCTAACCGCTGAAGAGATTCTTGTCTTCGGAATTTCATGAGATTATTCTTCCGATATTTTATTAAGTGTTCACATTCAAGTTCTGTATAGCCGTAATTGTACTTATTATAGATGTTGGATTTGATAGAGACGGATATATGACTGGTAGGAATCCTGGAACCTCTAATGCATCGATTCGTTGCTCTTATTCGGGCATTGATGAATTCCCTTACAGTTGGATAGGCTTATCCCATTCTTCTGCAAAATGCTCTGGCTTCGAAACCATACAACTCGTCCGTCGACACCCTGAAAGGTGTGAAATGTCAATGATACTTCTAGCACGGCTTGCAAAATTTTTCTTCTCTCTCTATTGTCGTACCATAACATTCTTCGGTTGCCAGTTCCTTAAGTCTTGCTGTCAAGGTTCTTTACGGGAACATCGATAATAGTCTCAGTCGATCCGTATTTTGTCACGAAGATTGCTGATGTATTTCGTGTAAATTCCAAAAATCATGGAATCAATTTACCAAAAATGCATTACGGAATTTCTATTAAATAGGTTGGAATCGTTTCTTAAGGCAACCCAAGTATTTTTCTTAATGGTGGCTTCCCCGTCATCCTTCGCTACTAATTAATTGCCCTCCACTACATTGTACTCAAGTGGGAGATACCATTCATCAAACTCGCTTACATAGAAATCCTATTATTACTTTCTTCAATAGTGAATGGCGTTCTTTGTGGTGCTGAAAAGTAGTCAGCTATCCTAATTTTCAGTTTAGCACTGATTACCGGTAGGTACAACTACAGCTAGAATCATGATTTACGGACAAAAATTCGAAAATTTGTAAACGCGCACAATAATTTCGGCGGTCCGTCATCTCTCTTTCAAACCCCTTAAATTTATTATCATTCAATGTTTCTTGTTCAATTATTAAAAGGATCAATATTCGTTCGCAAAAGCAAAGTAACAATTATTCACATTTTTCTCTTAATTTTGTGTTGGCTTCTTTTCTGGACGGCCTACTTGCACATTCATGTGAGCTTTTTCCATGCGCCATTAAAGTTGGAAGATAACGTTGTCTTACCGCAGCTGCTCAATAAGAAGAATACCAATCAGGCTACGGATCAGGAAGCATCAGCATGCCTTATTATTAAGGATGACAATCCGAGGCTTATCGAGTGGCTTGCGTATCATTATCAGATTCTTCCCTTGAGGTATTTAATTTTAACTGTAGACCCCTTATCTCGCACTTCTCCGAAAGAAGTCCTTGACCGTTGGAGGAATGCTGTAAAAGATGTGGAAATTATTGTGTGGGACGAACATGATTTTGACTTCAATAGAACTTCAATAGTTACTCCAGATAATAAAGATTCAGATTCATTCACGTTGGCGGAGCAAGCTTTAGTCGCAAGACAACGGAGCTTTTATTCGTCGTGTGCAACCCATTTCAAGAAAATGAAGAAATCATGGGTTTTTATAGTTGATGTTGATGAATATGTAGCATTCAATAAGGCTCATCATGACGATCCCTCGAAGATCGACGAGTTGGAAAATAACTTAAACGCGTTACCAGAAATCAAAAGAAACCGTAAGCGTAAACATAGATGGAGAACACATTTCGAAGAAAATCTCCTTCGCTTGCGACGACATTTACCCGAAATCGGCCAAGAAACAGTCATGGAATACATTCATCGAATAAGGGATGACCCATTCTCTCCATTCGTGACAAGCACGAACTATGTCATGCCACGTTTATTCTTTTCATCAAGGGAATCAACACGTCTTGAGATAAGCTTGCCTCCTTCGGTACCAAGTTCCTTTGATCCGTTGAAATTCGACACGTTGCGATATTTTCGGCATGCAGAGAAAGGATCTTTTAAATGGAATCGGTACGGTAAATCAATGTTAGACGTCAGCCGAATACCTTTCGAGCATCTGCGTCCGGTAATTCACGAACATCTAGGCGTTGGATACACAGATGATTATGATTGCGTGTTTTATAGTCAATCACTTTTCCGTGTAAATCACTATCTTGGTTCATGGGACGCTTACATGAGAGAAGGTGACGACCGCCGAAATCGAAATGATTACAGGGGAAAGGCACGAATAAATGACGGCAGCACATTTGACATGCAGCCATGGTTGGAGGCATTTGTGCAAAATGTTGGCATAGATCGTGCGCTCCACTTGTTGGAGGGAATTGGCGAGCATGGTGTGAAACAACGTACAAGAAGTAAAAAAATAGCTGAAATTCGAAAACAGCTTTCAACTTGATCCACTACATAAGGATTGAATTCAGTTTCAAATTGTTAACAGTGTAAGATTTAGTAGGAACCATTGAATTCATCATCGGACTAATTTTCCTTTAGCAGAACGAAGGTAGTACCTTTGTTACCACGTGAAATACGTAGTCGTTCACTCATGTAAGTAATATCTATCCAGCCTTTGACAGCATCGCGTAGTACAGGCAACCGAAACGGGACTGGGTAGGGTATTTGGAAACCACCAATATCAAAATTACCCTCATCAAAGACAAACTTGATCCGCGAGTTTGGTCTATTTTTATCCTCTTTAGCCTCTTCTCCAACAAGCGAGATTCCTAAAATATTCAATCCAAGAATTTTTCCAGTACCCTTCCGATCTTCTAATTCTACCAACGGATAAGCCGACGTAGAAGCAATAGCATCAACCGCCAACTGCACATTATTTCCAAACTGAACAACCTGACTGACCACAAGATTCTCGTTATCATTTCCAGACCCTGGCGCCAAAATATCCTGATAAATG
>Ga0209092_10003730_pt1 | contig 12992 bp, 20 predicted proteins | sample FraStrMetagenome_FD_187446 | JGI IMG/M metagenome (GOLD analysis project Ga0209092, IMG submission 187446) | Marine eukaryotic phytoplankton communities from Arctic Ocean - Fram Strait ARC3M Metagenome (SPAdes) (version 2) | ecosystem: Environmental > Aquatic > Marine > Oceanic | place: Fram...
ACTGCGATGTCCTGGCTGATCGCTACCATTTGATCCATGGCTTCATCAACTTTATCGAAGAAACGTTCAATATTTTTTAAATCGTTTTTGATTAAAGCAATATCGGTCTTTAAGGGATTTAACTCGTCTGACACAGACATCTCCAGATTGATTTGGTTATTATATCACAATAATCATGATTTGTCAATAGTATTTAGGCTACAAATTATATAGAATTGAATAAAAAGTTAAATTAAATTTGATAGGTAAGTGACTAGGAAGCGCCGAGGATGGTCTAGTCGTTATCAGATTTGACGCCTACTGCATTTTCATCGTCGGTTAATAAGGTTACATCCCTATAATAAACAATGACCTCACCTAACTCTCTGATATAACGCCGAAGCTCTTGAAAGTTTGCTGTCATTATTTCATAGTCTTTTACTGTAGTAGCTACAAAAACTATGTCACCGCCTTGAGCAATTTTATTATTATCAAGGAATCTATCAAGATACGTATAGCCTACTGGCCATGTTGGATTATCTCTATCCTCTAAATCACAAGCTTTAGGACGTTTGAGTTGCTCTTCGCCTTTATCGTTGAATCTTGGTGGTTCGTATTGGATTGACCTTTTACAAGGGTTTGTAATAACTGCTTCTGATACAACACTAAAATTAACATTTGTAAGTTGAATGTGTCTGGGTAGTTCGGGCTGAATAATTTTAATAGGTACAGGTTTACTAACGATCTCTACTTGTCGTTGAGGTAATAAACTACAACCACTAACTATCGTCGTTAGCAGTAGCAGTGATACTAATGTTCTTGCTATCATTCTCTATCTCCTCAAATACAGCTTGAGTGCCATTATTAATACGTAGCTCAATCAGACCAGGCTTTTTAACTGCTAACATATCAAGATTGTGTCTCTTAAATATATCTAAATAACGATCTTTTTCAGCGCTAATAATAGAATTAGCACGTTGGAGATTACCAAGCGCTTTACCCTGTTTTTCATAGGACTCTTGAATTGCTGCAACCGCAAGTTTTTGTTCTTCAACTGCAGCTTCGAGTTTAAAGTTATTTCCGATTAAAGTTTGGTTCTGATCAAATAGGTAATAACATCCAACGCTTAGAACTAATATTAAAGTTAACCATATTTGTGTCATTATACTACCTCAATACGATACAATAGGCCAGGTACTGAGCCAACAGTAACTAGCTTATCGTTATCAACACTGTTAAGAGTTTCTTAACCGCCGCAGTTAGATGCGTATAGACCTTCTGCTTTACTGCCTGAACAACCATATTTTTCTTTCATTGCTTTTAGAACTTCAGCTTTATCTGCACCGTCTTTGTGCATTTTCTTCATTTCAGCAGCAACTTCTTCGTCGTCGCCTTCGTCTTCTTCTTCATCAGACTCTTCGCCTTCAACGATAGCTTCAGCTTCTTCTTCAACTTCTTCTGAAACAGTTGTCATATCTTTGTACTTCTCTTCAAGAGCAGTACGTATTCTAGCATTCATTTCTTCTTCAAATGCTTCTTTTAGTTTGAGAGGGTTGTTTTCAATAGCCTCTGCAATAATTTTCTCAATAGACATTATTCTATTCTCCTTTATTTAAAAGTAAATCTTTGACTTATTTATATTAAATCGATTCCATCTTAACCATAAGGCGTTCTGCCCTATTGGTTACTTGTTTGTGCCATCTGGAATCTCTTCCTTCGACAGCTGCGCGTTTCCAATCGTGGTCTAGCAAAGCAGCAGTAAAGTTTTTAAATTTACTAAGTCTTGTACGACCCATATTGAACATCATATTGACCAGGATTTCCTGAACCTCTCCGGGAAAATCTCCGAATGTCCCTTCTCCGTATAGAGCGTGACACTCTGAGATGGCAACACCAAGATCTCTGTCGAAACATTCCCTGACTCGCTCCTCACTAACTTCTGTATCAACTGGTTCTCCGAATTCCGGGTCACTGTCGAGGACAAGATGACCGACTCCAAAGGTTGGATACCCAAGATGGTCTTTATAGACTGCATAAACTACTCCTTCGTCTATTTTTAATTGTTCAAATACGTTTTCTTTATTTTCTTGTTTCATATTATACCTTCCCAAAATCTGCAAGTTTCTTTCTTTTTAAAACTCGCGTTTTATGTTTCTTTTGTGCTTTTTTAGATACACCAGGTTCCCCTTGTGCGCCAACACCTAAACCAGCGATCGCTCCACTGCCTACAGTGTTTTCTTCTTCTGCTGCAGCTTCTTCTATATCAGCGTATTCAAGCATAAAACGTGCTTCAGCTGCTTCTAAAAATTGTTCTGCTAAATACTCATCATTGCCTTCTGAAAGCATCTGATTTTCTTCAACAGTCTTTTGCTCTTTAATTAACCAAAGAGCGGCCGCATATGAAGCAAGTTTGGTTTGGCCACCAGGTAGTTTAGCTAAAAGCTTCTTAAGATTTAAAATAAGTTGGTCGAACACTCCAAAGGAATTACTTTGAGCTTTTGTAGTAAAATCTTTACGACGCAGCAGTATATTACCGTTGACATCGATAACTCCTTCTTTATACGCATCCCACTTTTTAAAGGGCGTAACAAGCCTCTTAATAAAGTTAAATACTAAAAATAAATCGACTACCATTACTTATATTTCCCTTAGTTTATTTTCAATGAAAGCATCACCTGTGATACTCTCTGAGTTAACAATAAGTTCGTCATACTGCAATATTTGCGGCATATAATTTAAATATTCCACAAACGGTTTAAGATAGCTATGAAACTCATGTAGTTTAAAAAACAACATGTTAGTTCCGTCTACTCCAAACACATTAAATATCACAATCAAATGATTTAAAATCAACCTTTCCTTTAAGTCGTCGTCTTGTCTATAGCGCGAAAAGAGTTTTCTGAGATATTGAAATCTCTTCATATCCTCTTCAAACTCAGACATCTCCGTACATTGCGGATTGTCATAGTGCTTCATTGCGTAAAGCAGAAAGGTTGATTCCGTTAACTTCATAACCATAATGTAAGAACTTGCCTAAGTGTTTTAAGCGTCAGCTACGATAGCGTCTTCATCTGCTGTATCACCAGTAATACCTAAGTCACCAGCAGCAACTGCTGTAACTTTCATAGCTACCAACGGTTCAACAATATTTCTAGTACGGCCATCGGCAGTAGCATAAGTGTTATACAGATTCCAGCCTGGAGTCTTTAGACCCTTAGCTCTGTTAGCAGCAATACCTGCTTCTGTTAAATCAACAAACACTGCATTATCAGCATCGTGTGACTTGTTAGTGTTATTGGCGTCAGATTCTAGATACTTAGGTGCGTCTGCAGCGGTATCCGTTTTTCCCCATTGTGCCATTGTTATTCTCCTTGTTTTATTTGTTAAATTATAACAAAAATTATTTTAATACTTCTTTTGAAGCTTTAAATACTTGGTCGACTAAATCAGCTTTTTTCTTGCGCTTATCAACTTCAATTCCAAGCTTACGCCCTTCTTCTTCGATCTTAGCCTTAGTTAACTTATTTAATTGAGCTTTAGTAATCGCAGTTGGTTTAGCATCTTTGCTATACTTTACTGCAGGTCCTTTTACAACTGCTGCCTTTTTAGGTTCAGTTACTTTAATTGGTTTCACTTCAACTGTTTGACCAAATAGGCTCTTAAGCCATTCGATTAATTTTTTCATGATATCCTCCATATTTTTTCAATCATATTAATTATATATTAATTCTTTTTAGATGCTCTTGCGAGTGCTTTTAATTTAGTTGCGTCGATCTTTGAACCGATCTTCTTGCGGCGATTCTTTAAATACTCATCTGAAGAGTCAACGTCACCGTCATTATCGATATCAGCATCTGCTTTACCAACTGGGTCTAATTTAGCTTCGGATTGATGTTCGCCTTTTTCTTCAACTGGCTTACCCATTCCACCACAGTGTTTGCAATCTTCGTTACAACCACATCCGTCATCTTCAATTACGTTATCACAGCACTGACATTTCTTACCTTGAATATCAGAATCTACTTCAGCTTCGCTTTCAGAAGCATCTTCTTTTACATCATTGCCGCCGCTTTGATCGCTCTGGATTTGAGAAAGTGTCTGGCCTTCTTCAGCGCCTAAGTATTTTCTAGCATATCCAATAATGGCTTTTTCGTCGCCCTTTAATACTACTACTGCACCTGGATTACTCTCTCCAACTTTAGTCATAGTAAATCCCTTTTTATCGGCGACTTTACCAGTAAAATGTGATATTTTAAGAGTAGCTTCTTCCAACGCACTTTGGATAGCTTTATCTATTTGTTCCTTAAATGACATTGAAAGTGTCTCCTTTAATTTGTTATTATGTTCTATTTATTCTAATTTTTAAATCATTAATACCTTTAATGATTCTATGATATTCTCCAGCCTTAATTTCAAACTTTAAACCAGGCTTCATTAAAAATGGTAAAGTATTATCTGGTTGGAACTGCCAACCATCTCCCTCGAGTATTTCTACTTCGCGGTCTTCTTTATCTCTGTGCCAAACAAATTCTTTTGAATCTTCTGCTACATTAAAACAACGAATATCGCCATCATCAATATATGGGTTCAATTTAACTAACTAAGCCAGCAATTATTTTAACTGCATTAACTGCTTTTTCTAATCGTATTTTATTATTTTCAAAATTAATATCTTCTTCAATTAAAGCTTCATCGAGAAGATCTTCAATTAACTCATCAAATTCTGATTGCGTTAAATCACCATCATCTAAAAGGCTCTTATACTCTTGAGCTCTTACTTCTATATCGTCAATACTACTCATTTTCTATCTCCAAATACTTCAAGCGCGGAGCTTGTTATATTATGTATGTTTGTTCTTTTAATTCTACAATATGCATCGCTTGGATTTTCGCGTTCTACTAATTCAGTAGTTAATCCATGCAACCCTTTATATATCTCTGTGATATTTTCGTTTAATCTGTTTTTACTATAAGTGTGCAAATAGAAAGATCTGTAGTTCATTTGGCTTAGGACTGGTTTCATACACCATAGTCCGTCTTCACCCATTGCAGATACTACGTTAAGCTCTACTAGTTTGCCATATTCAACGTTATCAAAATCACTTGGTAAATACTTACCAATGGTTGAACATGCACCTAATATAAGTACAGATGCTAATAATAATATATTCTTTACCAAAAGTAGGATCCTCCACCTTTTAAACCCAGGCTCTTTGCATACTTAGGTAATCTGCAAGCCCAATAGCCTGCACTCATTTTATCTGTTTTAGTATCACAGTTATGACGAGCGGCAAAAGATTTTGCAGCACCTCTATCATTAATCTTAGAGGAAAGCCCACCCTTTTTATCGCCAAAATTAATCTTTGAGATATTACCTGTTTTAGGATTACGAACATATACTACATATTTAGTAGGTCCGCCTGATCGCTTAGGTGAATTTAACTCTGGTTCTGCTTCTTCGTCAAACTCAAGCATAGGTTGCTCTAATGGTACTATAGTACCTTCAAACAATCCAAATACTTCTTCGTTATATTCTGAGAAACGCTTCATTGTTTTACTTACCTTTTCTAAGGTCGGCTAGCGCATCTCTAAAACCGTTGATTTTATCTTGTATTCTATCAGACTGATCTTCTAACCTTTCTGCTCTATCGTCATCATCTTTATCACGTGCTTCAGCAGCTTTACGTTCAATTTCGCGTTGAGACTTTTCAAGATCATCTATACGCTTTTTGTACATTTCGATTTGACCTTCAGTTGAATCTCTTTTAGCTCTGGCTGCTTCACGCTCACGTTGCTTTTTTTGATCTTCAGGACCTTGTTGGCCATCCTTAGAGTTATCTCTATAACCGCCGATATAGCGGTTTTCTTCTATAGCGTCGTCAAACATACCAGCAGCTTTCATATCTCTCATAGCCATTTTCTTAACTCTTTCGATATTTGCTTTGTTAAGTTTTTCAACAGCTCTCTTAATCATTTTTAAACGTTTTTCTTTCTCTTTAGGAGATAAAGCTTCGTCAAGGTTAGTTTCTTCTAACATGTCAAGTAGAGTGTCCATTGACTGCTGTTCGTTAGTCTTCTTATATGCACCCATCTTTAAACCCATAACAAAGTCGTCAAACTCATCAGCGTCGTCAGTTTTAATTGCGTCGGAACCACGATAAGCAAACATTGCCGATTTCGCTCCGCCTGATAGGTCGTTGGCATCTCCGTCTTGGAAAGCAATAATTTCTTTAGCATATTTCTTTTTAATATCATCTAAAGACATTTCAGATTCTTCGTTCTGAACTTTTTCTTTTGCTTTTTTGTTTTTAGCAAGTTCAAGATCACGTGCAGATTGCTCTACATCAATATCAGTAACTCTCTTCTTTTCGTTATAAGCATAACCCTTTAAAGGCTCATCTGCTTTAACTCCGGCTGGTTTAGCTTTTTTCTTTCCAACTGAAATATCTGCAACGTCAGCTGCTTCATTAAATTTCTTAAAACGGTCCATTTTATCCTCCGAACTCGTGTCCGGCGACACGTTTCATTTGTTTGTTAAATTCGTCTTGCGACGGCTTATTTTTATAGAGTTTAATAGTAAGATTTGCTTTGTCTTTACCTTTAATTCTCCAATTATAGCCATCGGCCTTGTGCTCTGGCTTTGTAGTTTTTACGACTCTTCTCTTATAGCCTGCTTCCCAGGATTCAGAACCTTCAACGATGAATTGGCTAAATCTTTTCATTTAACACCAAGTTTCTTTTTCAATTGGTTAATTTGTTTTGTTAACACCTTAAGGTCTTTGCCCTTGCGCAGTTGATCTACGTAAGCTACAGATAAAGTTTCTAAGTCCTTAAGATCTTTAACTCTGCTTTCATTAACTTCTTCTTGAGTCTGTTGCTTCTTTAATCTTTCATATTCAGCCTTTCTTTCCTTGGCTCTTTGATCTAAGTCAACACCACGTGTTTTAAGGCGTTTAGTAATTCTGTTAGGTTCTTCATTAAACTTTTGCTTATATTGAGATTTGAATTGACCGATTAAGTTATTTGCTTCGTCTTCATCTTTAACCATTTGAAAGATAATATCGCCGCCGCTGTAATCAAAGAAACGCTCTACATCACGTTTTGATTTCATATTTTCTTTTTCAGCAGCTTTTCTTAATGCAGCACTAATGGCGCTTCTGTCGACAGCTTCATTCTTTGGTACACAATTAGGTACAGTCTTGCCACCTTTCTTTTTAGTGCCAACTTGTTTATGAGAATCCCAGCAAGGGTCTTCTGTTTTAATTATACCTTTAATAGGTTGCCCAGGCGTGTCTTTTTGTAATTTTTTGCGGAGCTCATCAGTACCCCAGAGACCAGCTCCAGATTCATTTACAGACTCTTTAACTACCCTACCGACTTTAAGCATTGTGAAATCAACACCCAAGCGTTTTGCTGCAGTAGCGATTGCTTCACGAGCAGTCCTTGCTTTACCGATAAACATCCCATTCTTACCACCACCTATAGTCTTACCAGATATAGTTTGCTTGGGTATTTCTACAGTAAATCCAGGCACCATTCCTTTGGCACTCTCTCGTATATCTTTAAACGTTTTCATCTTTATTTCCTTACTTTGGCAGCGAGGTCTTTATCAGCTCCACCCCAAGTACCCTTTGATTTAGTAGCAAAACTATTTACTCTGGCTAAGCCCCATTGTGTAGGAGTAGTTCCAGGTCTATGGCCTGTTCTCCATGCAGCAACCCCACGGTCAAACACTTTCTTTAAAACACCATAAGACATTCCAGTCTTATCTGCTTTATTTTTAAGAGCTTCTTTTGAATTTTCGTTAAAGATAAACTCTACGTCTTCAGCTACTTTCATAATAGCATCTATTTTTCTTTGGCGTTCTGCTTCAAGTTGTTCAGGTCCATTACGGAATTGCTTGAATCTTTTATCAATAACAGGCTTACCATTGCGTGCTAAAAGCATGTGTGGTCTTTTCATTACTTTGTTTTCACCAAACATCTTTTTAAATTCTTTAGTGTGATCGCTAGGTTTAGTCTTCTTTAACTCACCAGTCTTTGGATCCTTATCACCAGGCGCAGGAGCATAAGCTTTTGGATTATCGTCGTCCATTTTAGATTTTGATTTAAAATGCTTTGCTCGATCGTCCTTTGTGTCTTTCTTAACACCCTTATAATAATGCTTTGGTTGTGTACCTTCAATATCCTTAACATCAGGGTCTTGTGCAGTTTTTGCTTTTTCTGCTAATACTTCTTGCTGAATCCTTTGCTCAAAGGTATATAGTTTAAGCTTTTCTGTATCGTAAGACTCGTTAGCAACTTGAAGTGCTTTCTTAATCTCTGGGTGTTTACTTAAATTACGCTTAATCTTTTCAATCTCTTTAATAGCATAATTCATATTACCACTTAAGTCAAGTGCTAATTCAATACCTAATTTAACGTTGTCATCTTTAGAGGCGCGCTTGGCAGCAGGATTATCTTTATAATATTGAGCTACTTCTCTACCAGTAAGTTTCTGCTTAGCCATTGGACTATTAGGAACTAATTTACCGGCTTCAACCCTTTCGGCCATGAATTCTTCAAACTGCTGATTAAAACTCGCTGAAATCATTTCAGGTTTCTTAAGTATTTTAACTGGTTTCGGCTTCTTAACTGTGGCTGAGTTTGGCTTCTTAATCTTAGCAGCAAGTCTTGCAGTTTGAGCAGCTTTAACTCTAGGTAAGAATCGTCTCATTAGAGTATCAATTCTATTCTTTGGAATCTTTTTAATACGGTCGTCAACACGTTGTCTTGCTGAATATGGCATCTCACCATAAGTACCTTTTGAGAATCTCTTCTTAAGTAATCTATAAACTAATTTACGAGATCTTCTCTTTAATACATCAAGAGTAGCGCGCTTCTTCAATGCTCTGCGCCTACCCATTTGAATCTTGCCTTTCATTCTGCGCATTATCATTTTGCGCTTAAGTCTTTGCTGTCTTGTAAGTGCTTCTTCTAAATAGTCTTGTTCTATTTCTTCGTAACCTTCGTCAATACCCATACCAGCTCTTACAGCACCATAGACTGATTTTGCTTTGGATTGTAATTTACGAGGTAATCCTTTTTTGAAAGAAGCGAGGTCACCCTTTTCAGCGGCTACTCTCATTTTAGATGCGCTCATTCCAGTAACACCATCTGAGTCAGGATCACGATCTCCAGCTGATACAACTTCGACTGAATTAAATGTATAATCTTTTCCGTTATACTTGTTTAACATCGTGTCAAACTCTTTAACACGGTCTGACCCAACAACTAATACTAAATCGTCAAACTTTCTTGATAATTCTTTAGCAACATCAATGATTGTTCGAGCTGTGCTCTTAACTATAATCTTAGGGCCGAATGCAGCTTTAGCAAATAATATTTTTTGATCGTATGGTAATGGATTCTTTTTCTTATCTTCAGAATGAGATAAGTAAATTAGCGGTGTTCCTTTCTTTTCTACTGCTTTCTTAATAACTGCGTTAATTAATTTTTCATGTCCTATAGTAACAGGATTCATGCGACCCCAACTAACAACTGCAGTTTTACTAAGTGCTTCTGACATTACAGGTGCAACGTTAACATATTTCTTAGGATTGTGTCTTTGGATATCTTTATTAGAAGCTTTAGGATCCTTGTCCTTGTCTTTAGTATCTTTGTCTTTAGGATCTTTGTCGTCGTCTTCAGCTTCTGGCTCTTCGTTGTCTTCGGCTTCTGGCTCGTCGTCTTCTTCAGGCTCTGGCTCTTCGTGAGTATAACCTTGCTTAGCTAATGCTTCGTGTTCTTCTTTGTTATTGGCTACTTTTTTCTCGCCAGTTTTAGGATGGAACATATCATGAGGATATTCAATTTCGTCTTCAGTCTCTTCTTCATTAGTTTCAGGCCTGACATCGACCTCTGGCTCTTTAGCAACAGGATCTTTTTTCTTTTTCTTTGACTTTTTCACAGACTCTTTTTCGTCGTCTTTAGGCTGCTCAACGGCATCGGCCTTAAGCTTTCGCTCTTCGTCTTTAGTTGTCAAATATTCTTTAAATGAACGACTCATTTTGGACTGTTTCCTAATTTAACTATTTAGTTATAAAGTATATCTACTCTGTGTTATTTATAATATTTCTCAAATGAAGGAATGAAATTATAATTCCTATCAGCACTACCACTCCATATAGTAGATTTTCTTAACCATCCCATTGCGGGGGTGGGTGACATTATTGCAAGTGGTACTTTTGTTTTTCGTCCAGATATAAAATACGCGTTATCAACTGCACCTAAAAGACCATGTTCTTCAATCTCATCCACTAATATCTGAGCGGTTTTCTTTGTCATCATATAAGCATGTGCACCTTCATGTCCGTTTATAGCAATCAATTCTCTTGGTTCATTATCTCTTGCATCAAACGCTCGATAGTTTTCTGGGTCAGTAACCTTATATCCTAATGTAATTAAATAATTATCAGGTACTTGTATATCTGGTTTATAATACATTATTGCATCGTGCTCTAGTACTATACCAATTTCATCAGGTCCATCTGCAATCTTCTTCCATATTGCACCATGTCCTGCTGAACAAGCATTGGCCTTTTGCGTTGGTTTCATATGATCAATCGTTAAAGGCGGTTCATAAAATTTCATTTTGATACCAGTTTGGCACCACGCGGCACGACCTGTTTGATCATACCAACCTTCGAAATATTCCCATTTCAAACCAACTTTATCACAAGAATCAGCAGTCATCTTTGCATATTCATGTGATACAGGACTATTTATTCTTAAAATATATGCTTTCATGAAATTATCTTATTATATAACTCAAAGTCTTCTTTAAATGTTTGTCGCATTGATTGAATGTCTAGCTCTTCAAACTCTATTTCGTTATTTTTAGCTTTCCTAGAGTCTGTTTTATGTTTTGGCAATGGGTAATCTATTCTCAATCTACGATTAAACATGAAGTTACTTAGTTCTTTTTCTAAGTCTTCATATAACCAAAAACGACCTATGTTTTTATTACCTAATTTTAATAAACTTGTTTGTACTATAGCGCTATTCGGTTCGCCTTTAAACACGCCATTTTCTGTCCATTGTCTATATTGCTCTATGCTTGGATCGCTGTGTGGATCTTTCCATTTACGATAGAAATAATAGAAACTTTTGGCTCTATCAACTGGACTTCTCAATAATGCAAAGATATCGTATTCAGCAACCTGATCTTTTGTTATTACACCTTCGTCAATTAATTGATTTAATGTAAAATGGTAGAACCCATAAGGTCTATATTTACTTACAATTGCTTCGTCTAATGTTCCTGGTAGATTACTATCTTCTACTTCAGTATAAATTGCTTCGTCGTCTTGTATATTACGAATAAAGAAATCTGATAAACTACTTGAAGCGGTTTTGGGTGTACGTAAAAATAAAAATTTGTGTTTGTGAGATAAGTACATCTATACTCCTTGTGAATAGTCTACACAGTTAAAGCCCATACCAGTAGAACCCCACTTATGATCTGCATAAATTTTATCTGGGCCATCATATCGTTTTGCACCATTAATATAGAATTGTGGAATAAAATAATGTGAAGGCCAAATTGTTAATTTATCTTTAAAATGCGGAACATGTTTTGCTAAGAACGCATTACCAGTTGACATAAATGGTTGATGATGTAAATCTTGTGGTTTAAGCTTTTGTAACTCACTTAAAACATGTTTTACAAATGTGTTCTCTGGATTACATCCAAAGATAGGCTGAACGTTATTTCCTCTACCTTTTTCGTTTTCGTAACATGTGTAAGCATGATCTTCGGGTGCTTGCCATAACTCATCAGTATTTTCTAAACAAATCATATCAGCTTCTGCAATAAAACCACCGCGCTCATATAATAGTTCATATCGAATTAAATCTGATACACCACAGAAAGCTTTAGCATTATAATAAGTTTCTATTAATGCTTGATTTCTCCAAGAACGATTTTTTAACATATCATCAGTAAATATTTTGTATTGCCAATCAGGGTGTTTATCGCGCCAAGTATGCATCCACTTTACAGGGGCAGGTTTAGGACCTATCCATATATGCATCATCTTCTTTTCAATATTTGTTTTCATTATTTTAGTAAAGTCACTATAGTATGTGCTAATTTAGTGAACCACTCTTCACCATGGCCACGTGTTGTTTCTGCTGCTGTACCAATTCTGATACCACTTGTTTCCATAAAGGGACGAGGATCATTTGGAATACCGTTTTTATTTACAGTAATACCATTCTCTTCTAATATGTCTGCAGCTTCTCTACCACTATATTTACTTTGACTTAAATCCATTAAGATAATGTGTGAGTCTGTTCCGCCAGTTTGTACTGGGAAACCGTTTTCTTCAAATACTTTACACATTGCTTTAGCATTATTAATAACTTGAAGAGTATAGTCTTTAAAAGAAGGATCACTTGCTTCAATAAAGGCCTGAGCCTTGGCAGCAATGATATTCATTAATGGACCACCTTGAGTACCAGGAAAGATCGCACCATTAATACGTTTAGTATAACTAGAATCATTCCAAAGTATAATACCACCACGAGGTCCTCGCAATGTTTTATGTGTAGTAGAAGTAACAACATCTGCATAAGGTAATGGACTAGGATATACGCCACCAGCGATCAAGCCAGAGTAGTGCGCCATGTCAACCATAAGCAATGCGCCTATAGAATCAGCAATTTCTCTAAACACTTTCCAATCAATTACTCTTGGATATGCGCTTGCACCAGCAATAATCATTTTTGGTTTATGAGTGTGTGCTAAACGAGCAACTTCATCATAATTAATTAAACCATCTTCGCCAACACCATAGGTATGAGAATCAAACCATTTACCCGAAATAGTAACAGGAGCGCCATGAGTTAGGTGGCCACCACTTGCTAAGTCCATTCCTAAGATAGTATCACCTACGTTAAGGAAAGCTTTCATTATAGCAAGGTTTGCGTTGGCACCTGAATGTGGTTGTACATTAGCATATCCACAGTCGT
>Ga0209092_10003732_pt1 | contig 12989 bp, 11 predicted proteins | sample FraStrMetagenome_FD_187446 | JGI IMG/M metagenome (GOLD analysis project Ga0209092, IMG submission 187446) | Marine eukaryotic phytoplankton communities from Arctic Ocean - Fram Strait ARC3M Metagenome (SPAdes) (version 2) | ecosystem: Environmental > Aquatic > Marine > Oceanic | place: Fram...
AACGGAACAATACATATGGGGGATTTATTGATGCGAACTGTGACAAGGCGTTTGTGTTACCATGCTGGATTTTCCTCCTTTCCACCGTACCTGGGTCCTTTTTGGAAAACTTGCAGTACTTTATTCTGTGGTGGCTCATTTTGGCTGAATCTGCGAGTGGCTCAATTCGATTTAAAGCGTTCTATACTTCTGTAGGAGTTCCTACTCCAAAAGTAGTTGGATTGGAGTTCTCTTCTAGCGCTGTGAAGGTAACATTTTTAATTTCTTATTTGCTTTGAAATTAATGAATATTTTATTTGTAGCTAATGTCAATTTTTGCTCTTTCGTCCCAGGCTGATCATGTTGGTAAAGCGAAGCAAACATTCGAAATGGTGGGAACTTCTCTCTTTATGATACTAAAATGTAGAATTGCCGGGATCTTTCTTCTCTTATTAGCCCTTCCATTGGCTTATGAATCTGTCCGTCGAAAAATTCAAAATCGTGCTATTTTTGTCCATTACAATTCTTTTGATACCTTCGATCATAAAATGTTAACATTCTGGATGCAATGCAAATCTCTTGGATCAAAATTAGTTGTGGGTGTATCAGGAAATGCCCAATCTATTGAATTTCTGAATGCCTCCTCCGTTTCATGTGTAGATGAAGTGCTTCTAGAAACTCCTGCGAAAGTAGATGTCAAATTTTTGGAAAAACATGATATCAGCTATTATGTTTGTCCAGCTGGAAAAACAAAGGGTGCCGCCGAGACTATTTTGTTGGCAAAGCAATGCTTGGCATTAGGAGATGATAATGTAGCTAGTGCAGTAGAGTCGAAAGGAGTACATAAAAAATAGGGTTTTGCTTCATAGTAGGATAGTAGATGCATTTATTCCATTGTCGAATGCCTATCTTTGGTTATGTATGTTTTCTAATCAGTCGGGACTTCAGGCAAATATATCTTGACTCACATTTTAGAATATTTTGATAGTGCAAAATTTTCACTTCTAGAACGAGCTCATTTCCGTGCGATTGGCACCAACAGAAGTTATATATATATATATATATATCTGTAGGAATCACAGCAAAAGATATTAGGTACACACAAGCTATTGTTCAAGAACAATCACGATAACGTAATAAACAATGTGCTTAATTTTTTGAATGTATTATTGTTATGTTTGAGGGTTTTTGTGTGAGAATATTCTCATTATATAATATTTACGAATGCCAAAGCATTGAGAAGATACCCACAGCAGTAATTCTTTATAGATTACATAACACAAGTTTCATTTCAAATTGTATTCATATTGAAGATACATGATGTCATAACGTTTTCAGTAGCAACTCTAATTTTTGCCCCAGTTGCTGTCACGAACAAGAAAGAAAGATATGGAACGTTCAAGAGAATTCTAAGAATTTGTGAAGGGTTGAAGCCAACATAGATAGGAGATCAGCCTGTAGGAGATCTACATATACATCTATCGTAAGTGGTTCTGAGAAAAGATTGAATCTAGAGTTATAGTATTCGGATTACGTGAGTTTTTGACGATAGGCACTGAATTAAGTGCGTATCTGAATCGAAATACATCGACGTATGTTGAGTCATACTGTATCATTGATGGCAGGAATCAATTCGAAAAGGTGCTACGAAAGCTTTTTTTTCCCTTCGATGACAAAGGGTTTTTGTCCGATTGACATACCAGCCTATAAACGCAAGATGAGTCAACTAACATCTCTCCTTGACAAACTCAACAGCCAAACGGAGCTACCATGGACCCCATTGTATAGTCAGACAGGGAATCTTTCTTCTGAAGCTTCACCAGGAACTATCGGATATTGGGCTCTTGCCGCCACTGTTCTTTTTACTGTGGTAGTTTATGTCTTCGAAAACTATCTAAACCAACGACAACAACGTTCTTATCAGCTCACCGAATTCCCTAAGCAGCTGGAAATTACAGTAGGGAAAATTGATGCTGAAGTAAAATCGAAGCCAATCTCAGAGGAGAAAGAAGACACCGAGAAAGAAGAAAAATCAGAAGAAGACAAGGACAAGCCTGATCGCAATGCACCACTACTTCCTCAACTTCGCTCAAAATTTGTCAAATCACAAGCTTACGGAATGGACAAGATTGTGTTTGGTATGTTTTCAGAGTTTTATGGTACCGCAGAAAGTATTGTATTTCTTCTTCTTGGATATTTACCTTACTCTTGGGACACTGCTAAAGATTTGGGGGCCAAGTGGGGCGTCGAAGGTGAAATAGGAGTATCTTTGATCTTCCTTCTACTAGTAACGTTGCTGGGCACAATCACTGCGCTTCCGTTTGAGTTGGTAAGATTGTTTCGTGCTTTACTTTTTTTATATCTTCCAACTTTTTCGATGGAATCTAATTATACTCCGCTTTGATTTTTCATCTCAGTATTCTACATTTCGCATCGAGAAAAAGCATGGTTTCAACAAAATGACACCTTCTCTTTTCGTCAGTGACAAAGTGAAAGGACTTTTGTTGACCATTGCGATTGGAGGACCATTTACGGCGCTATTGCTCAAAATTATTCAGGTGAGTAAATTTGTTTTCGTCGATCTCTGCAACGTACTTCTCCAAATTAGTTTCTGACTAGTTTTCATTTTGATTTTTGTTCCGCAATCCTAATAGATTGGAGGAGAAAAGTTCTATCTTTACGTTTGGGCATTTATGTTCTTCTTCTCGGTCTTCATGATGACACTTTACCCCGTTGTCATTATGCCAATGTTTAACAAATATGAACCTCTTCCTGACGGTAGCCTCAAAACTAGTATTTACGAGTTGGCCGGAAAAATCAATTACCCTTTGAACAAACTTTTTGTCATGGACGGTATGTTAACGAATTCTTTCAAATCTGTATTATATTTCTACGCTCAACTTCTTATATTTTTCTTTCATGTTTTAGGCTCGAAGAGATCTTCCCATTCGAATGCATTTATGTTCGGTTTTGGAAGGAACAAACGTATCGTTTTATTTGATACCCTAATCGATCAAGTTACTGAAAAAGAAATTCTTGCAATCTTAGGGCATGAGTTGGGACACTGGAAGTTGGGCCATACCTTATCTAACTTTGTTGTTACACAACTTTACACTGGAGCCATGTTTTATTCCTTCTCTATTGTTTTCAATTCAACTGAACTTTTCGAGTCTTTTGGTTTTGCAGCTTCGGCGGAGGGCACACCCACAATCATTGCATTGTTACTATTCACACAAACCGTTTGGGCTCCTGTGGACAAATGCCTGTCATTCATTTTGACGGTAGTTTCTCGTCAAAATGAATTTGGTGCTGATGAATTCAGTCTTAACCTAGATTATAGTCGTGAATTGCAGAGTGGTTTGTGCAAGATTCATTTGGAGAATTTAGGTGCTATGTGTCCAGACAAATTGTATTCCACCTACCATTACTCCCATCCACCCCTCGTTGAGAGATTAGGAAGGATGATGGAGTTAGATGCCAAAAAGAAATAAATATTGAAAATCGTTTTATTCAAATCACCAAAAATGCACGCAAACTCACCATGATAGCTTCTTTAGAGATTTTGCTAGGGGACAGACTATTTTCGCTTTCACAACCTGCACATGTGGGATATTGAAACTATTTATCATGCGATGTTTCGTCATTTATATTAGAGTTATACCCTAAATAAGAAAACAACGTTTGGAAACATAGAATTAGTAGTAGATGCAAATCATGGCAACGTATTGCAGGGCGTCCTTTCGTATTTATGAATGTATTTGAATTCTTATTTCACGTAAAAGCATTTTCATGGAATACTATACACACAATTAATAGAAAAGCGCAAACAACTGCTTTTTGAAAGGAGTTGCGAGATAATTTTACCACCAAATGATTAGAATTAGCATGTACATTTATCATGACAAAATAAATTCATTCCAGCTTGAGATGATAAAGCAATGAAGTGAGCTCTTTTATGAAATTCATTGCGATGATTGGGTTATGGTGCCACTAAATTGTTTCGTTCTTTTCAAGACCACAACATCAATTCCATTCATAATTGATGTGTCTACGAAACATTTCTACTGTACATTATGTACCTAGAAACATCCATAGTGTACATATAGTACTTTACCTGATTATTTCATTTACGATTGGCGTGCCCATCTATCAGCACATCTCCCTGAAACCAACCGAGCTAGTCCAAGCCAGTGCTCTGAAGGAAAAACAAAAAGACCAACGGAAAATAAGCTATAGAAGGTCATTGTGTGCCATTGCATCCATTCAAAGCATTATCGATTATAGAAAGTTATCATGACCGAGCCAGGACGCGCAAGTGCACAAGGATTTAGCATCCCAAGTATTAGTTCCGGAGTTGAATACCGCTGTGGTGACTGTGGACAACGAAATGTTATTAAGGGCAGCGATCCTGTACGATGCAGACATTGTGGTTTTCGCATTTTATACAAAATAAGAACAAAGCGATGTAAGTCAACAAAAAATCTTGATGGATCTTAGTTCAGCTTTCAATTTGTATCATGTGTGGATGTTTGTCCATAAGTAATGCTCATCTAACTAACCCTTGCGGTTTTCCTCATTGTTAGTGACACAATTTGAAGCTCGCTAATCGGGAAATTAGAAAGTCTGTTATCCGAAGAAAATTGAAAAAGAATGAGAGTGTAGTTGTTATGGCTAAATCTTGCAATTGTGTCAAGCGTTCACGATATAAACCATAATAACTTGGCACCTGAGCTATCATATCATACAATAGAATGGCGAAAAGATGATGATGAATTCTTGAAACTAAATGTATAAGAATATATAATTCATTCTTGGGCTTGAAAAATAGAATGCCCTGCACGAACTACATACATCATAACTTATATACCTAAATTATTCCATAAATTTTTTCTTTTTTGAATTGTAAGGCTCATTTTGCAAAAACAAATAGACCGTCTTGTTTCGTTATTTTCAGCATTCATGATTATGATCATAATATATTTGCTGAATAGAAATTGTTGATACTTTGCACAATGAATGTAAACTATTTTGAAAATGTAAGAAACTCATCTTGTAGCAATTAAATTACTTTTGTGAGTACTAACAAAATGAAATCAAGTAGATCCATGGACACTCAAATTGAAAGTTACTTGAGCATATTTTGTGACTTGAATGATGTTCTGCATTCTTCCTGCTGTTTCACAATATGGGCATAATTTCAATGGCTTTTTTTCATTTCATCTGAGGTGTACGACTAAGATATCTACGTTACTGTAATAAGAAATATATAACGTACATTTTATGCCTACGTAGACATAAGCTCAATTTGAATGTTGCATGCAGTTGTTGCTATGTAGTTATGCATAAAAAAAATACAAACTAAAATGACAGGAATCCGAGAACGGCTCCAGAAGCTGGATGCCCACAGCACTATTTCAAATGAATTTCGAGTTCGAACAAGTCATGGAGCGTTGTTGAGTAGCATCACAATGATTGCCATCGTCTACCTCATACGATCCGAACTAGCGTATAATCTGACACCGGAAACCATCTCTACAGTACACGTGCAACCAACCTCTCCCAAGGGTTTAAATGTTGATTTTGACATTAGCTTTCCCAAGATTCCATGTGCATTGCTTTCAGTAGATGCGGATGATCCTACAGGACAAGCCCAGAGTCTTCACATTGACAAAACACATCGCGTGTTTAAACATCGACTGGATGAAGAGGGGAAACGTATCGGAAGGAGAAGTCGCTTTGAGATGGGAGAAACAATGAAGGATGAAATGGAATTAGAAGAACTACTTTCGAAAGTGAAAGACGAACAGGGTGATAGAAAAAATGATGACAATGATGACGAAGTTGGAGATGAAGAGTATTGTGGTAGCTGTTATGGCGCTGGAGAAGAAGACGAATGTTGTAATACTTGTGATGACGTCAAACGAGCTTACCAACGTAAAGGATGGCATGTGCAGGATTTAAAGCTTATTAAACAATGCAAACACATGAAGACGTCGAAAGATGAAAAGAATGAAGGCTGTCGAATCAGTGGCAATGTGGCTCTTGGAACTGGTGGAGGTAATTTACATTTTGTTCCAGGCAGATCTTTGGAGGTAAGAATGGTATATATCTCCAAAAGTTGAAATCTATATATTTCTCTTCCCACATCATCAGGAATGTTTTAACTTTGACCACTCTTTTTTGTTTTTTTTAATATACAACTATGATTCTTCTTCTGACGTTAGAATTTTGGACATGAAAGGGAACTTAGTCTTTCCGATCTCATCACCTCTGCATTTGAAACCTATAATGTGACGCATACAATCCACAGACTACATTTTGGTCAGCAAATGCCAGGACAGAAATATCAACTAGACGGAGAAAGACGAACTATTTTAGATAATCATGGAATGTACCAATATTATCTTCAAATCGTACCCTCCAATTTTAAATCCAAAAGCAAACTCATCCATACGAATCAATTTGCCGTTACTGAACATTTACGTCACGTAAATCCTGGCAGTAATCGTGGTCTGCCAGGAGTTTATTTCTTCTATGAAGTCTCAGCACTTCATGTGGAACAGGAGGAAATAGTGAGAGGTTGGACTCATTTCTTTACGAGTGTTTGTGCAGTTGTAGGTGGAATCTTTACTTTTATGGGCATGGTGGATAAACTCATTTTTGATGCAACGAGAGGGAAAGAGAATAAGTTGGGACTATGAATATAGAACTTGCGATTCTGTCCTTTTGCAATCGCACAAGTTAGCTTCTTTAAGTAACTAATTGATATTTAATGCGAGAGAATGATCTAGCGACTTGTCTGAAAGAGATAAACTGAAATAAAAAATGATCTGAATCCTATAGTTAGTATTATTTTGTTCTTGATAACATTCCCGAGTCATATCCAATAGAAATGAAATAAATGACATTATTTCACGAAGATGCAGAGACTTTTATTTTCATAAAAAATGTGTTCGCAAAAGATTCATTGTAGTACAGACGTACGTAAATATCGTGTTTATCTCCATTGCCATTCATCAGATCATTTTTGTAGTCCCAAAGAACTCAAGAGCAAGAACAACATGATGAATAAAGATATGGAGAAAGAAAAAAATGATACTGATTCGGAATCAATCGATACAAATGAAGCAATTGAAGAATTATTTGGATTCCAATTCGAACAAATGATGATAATTGAAGAACATGATATAGACGACACAAATAATAGAAGTTCATCTATTCTCCCTCGCATAGAAGTTGAGGAAGTAGAATTACCACCCAACTGTTATCGTAGAACCAGCAAAAAAAACTCAGCTTCTGAGTCCATTGTTCCGCCAACAGCATTTTATCTTCATAATATATTAGACGCAAAAGAATGTGAAAATCTCGTGCAAATAGCTGATAAAACACCTCGTGGATTTCAATACATCAAAGAAGCCACACATACAAATCCTAACGATGGATCAGCATTCACAGTTCCATTGCTTAATCCTCATCCACACAAATTATCACTTTTTCAAAATCACCACATGGTGGAATTAATATGGTCTCGTTTGCAACCTATACTAGATGCTCATTTATCTAAGGAATTCATACAACATTTTGGCCCTCCTTTGGGTTTAAACCCTCGATTGCGTGTTTTACGATATGATGCAAGTGATATGGATTTTTTTTCGCCCCATTATGATGCTACGACAACATCCACCGATAAATCCAACCACTCATCTTCACAGGAAGAAAATATAGAGATAGAATCTCAATTGACTGTTTTACTATACCTCAATGAAGGGTTTGATGGAGGACGCACACTATTTTTAGATCGTTCCGATACAACTCGAAATATTCAACCTATTAATCCAAGACAAGGATCTATTCTATTATTTGACCATGGCCTCTATCATTCAGGAGAAGCTGTAAATTCTAAAAATGGAACGAAATTCATTTTAAGAACGGATGTTATGTTTGCATCTCCACACAACACCAAAATATCATTGAATGGACAAGCAAGCAAATCCTTCTCATCTTTGCACTCATCAAATTGCTACCGAGAGAAAAATGGAAATCCAAAAAAAAATCTAACCTCAGTTCAATCCACTTCATTTTTACAAGATGAACCACAGCAAAAAACATCATTCAATACGATCCATGAGATTTGTCTAAAAATAAATATGTCGACCAATGATATAGAGATGCTAAAAGAATCTGATTTTTTGGACTCCACCATTCATTCCTTTTGTGAACCTGGGCGCGCCATGATTACAATGATTTTACAGGAATCCACATTGATTCCAAAAGAATCAATCGATTTACTGGTGAAAACTTCGTTTGAAATTATGGGAGTTACCACATAAACCACATGTCGACAAATTTATCCCTCAATACATCAATACGAGTAGGAGTCTCTTCCTCTCTATCTTTCGGAAATGTGGTCACATTCTCATCGGAAATTACACCTTCTGGTCGATTTATTGATAAATAATAATGAGAACGGTTTTTTTGACCCTGATTAAAAGCATACTGGCAACAAAGACTTGTGTATGACATGTAATTATGGATGGAGTCAAATCCTTCTTCATTTGTACAACTGTTGGAACCTACAGGACAGTAGTCATTGACAAGCTCCTCGTGTGTTGCATCATCCAAAAACTCTGTTCCTTCATACCCACTATTATCAAAAGGATAAAAAAGACCAATCCAATGGCCTACTTCATGAATAAGAGTATGTAAAGTCTGCGCACTGACACATGATGAAGTTGGGACGCGACTGTAATCCATAAGCACGAATTCCCACGTTTCAAGTGACTATGAAGCAAAAATATCAAAAGGAGTTCCTGTACCCATCACCCTGTTCAGATACTAATCCATCCGTAACTTTTTTAGTATAGATCTTTCTGGTAGAAGAGTTTCCATCATACAATGAAGATCCAACAGAGTCTACTTTTTCTTCATCTTTATAATGCAAAGAAAACCAATCATCGCCAGCATTTCGATTAATTTTTTCTATCATGAATTGTATTGACATAATAATCCCCGAAACTGGATTTCCATCGCAACCTTCACCAACCTGTGCCGTATACCAGAAAACGCTTCGTTTAATATATCTATCGAATTTTGTATTTTACTATCCTTTATAACCACTCGCCACCAAAGCTCATTATGGCATGCCAATGAATTCTAAATTTTAAGACATTCTCATGTTCAACCAATACATCCATTTTATTATATTTTCTACAATCTGACTTTGAATCCTCAATGTCTATGATTGCATCATTTTGCAATGCCTTTGTGCCAACAAGATGGTAGCCTTGATAAGAGATGACCATTATTATTTTTGTAACAATAACTCACCCCACCAACTGAAATATATTCCTACCCTGTGTTCAATATGTGCCTTGCAACTATAACAAAGCAAGATCAACAAGGCAAAATGTAAAAAGGACATACTTTGCTTTCTTCTTAAAAGATAAAAAGAAGAACATTTTCAGTTTTAATCATGCTTGATGGTTTAGAAAATTATGAATATGCCTTATGCACAGACTTGTCTCTAGAATAAACAAAATACAAAGTTGAAAGGATGATGATGAGCTTATTTTACTTTTGTGTTTTTAATCACAATTGAAACATGTATCATATACTAAACACATATATTGAAACCCACACACTTTCAATGGCAAGTGCGTCCTCTTTTGCATATTTCCAACAGAAATAATAATAATAATAATAATTAATTTTTGATTTTACATGGTTACATACAATATCACAGTCCATGAGCCCTTGTAAACAAACAATTCTGCATCAGCCTTTGCCATGTGAGAGGCAAGCTCCTTTAAGATTGGAATTGCGATCCCTCTGGAATCCAACCTTCCTTTTCTTTCCTGAAGAAGAGGAAGAGGATGACTCATTTTTTAAGGAAGATTTCTTTTCGACTTTGGGTCCAGTTACTTCTAAACGCTCACAGAAGTTTACTAGCTCCGTTAGAGTATGATCCAACGGATCAACATCTTGTAGAATCATGGCCTTCTGCCACAAACTTGGCATTCCAAACTCAAGTAAGTCCAACATCTCATTGTTGGGTAGTTTGCTTTCTTGATCTGCTGTCGGAAAATGGACCAACATCTCGTTGATCTCACACATGTGGGACACATACTCTCGCGTCTTCATATCTCTAGGTTTGCATAGGAAACGCATCATGAACCTTTTCTGGATCTGAACCACTTTGATGGGGAAAATATACCTAGTCAGGTCGTCAATAACCTCTAGGAAGTTCGCGTTAGTTTTGCTTTTAAACCCTTTGGCCTTCAGGTTAAAAGCTGTTAGAGCATCTCTGTTGAGGAGCCTACGAGTGAGCGGGTACTTGCTTGGACCGTCAGTAGCGCCTTTGCCGCTGATAGCCTTCTCCACATTCCTTTTCCACTTGAGAAATTCTTCAGGAGTTCCACCCTTGAAGTACGGGATGGGAAGCTCATAGCTGGCAGAATCAGCCACACCAGGACGGGTCTTACACTTTAGGGTAGCGTAGTTGCCTCTGGTCAGGTCTTTCTTTGCAGGTCTCTGTAGAGGGACAATGGGAACAATCTAACAACAACCATTAGTAGTTGAGGAGTAGTGGTTAGTACTTACTTTCATCTTATGAAAAAGGGTGAATTGATGCACAATTAATATGGAGTAACATTACTATGCCTTATGTGCAGACTATCTAGACTAAAGGTTGTTAAATAGATGTTTGATGATATTTGTGAGTTTAGTTTTACATTCATATTTTTATCACATTTTACACATACATCACATACTGGATGTATATTGAAATCCACTTGGCTTCAACTGAAAGAACTTTGCACATCCGTTGACCAAACAGCTGTTCAAAGAATTCTCATCGTATGTCCAAAGGAGAGATCATTCACATGATGATATGGAGCTCCATTGGATGCTACTCAATGCATGTGTGGCAGTTCATGTTCTTTGTCATAACTTTGCTTAAGTAACTTTATCTAAATCTTAGATAAATTTAGCTGAAGCATACACAGTATATTGCACATGATTAGATGGAGCAAAAAAGTGTTTAACACATATAGTCACTCTGAAAATTTCTCTTCAAAGCTGGTTATTTTTGAATGCTAGCAAAAGTTACTATGTGATTCATCCATCAACATACTCAATTTGTGTAGAATCCTACCTTAAAACTAAATTTTATGGGCATTCAGTAATATAACCTTTTAATGGAAGGAGCATAGTGTCTGCCCTGGTCAGGGGGGGGCACCGCCGATAACATCCCACAACAACAACGTACGATATTCAGGTTTTGAATTTTCTTCCTTCATTTTCAATTTTTAGTTGCGGTACTTAGGGCGTATCTATTCTAGTTTTAAATGACGTAAAACCATAAAAGCGTATTCCAAATAGGCCATTTTTAAAAAATATTTGATTTTGGTGCTTGGTGTTTTTCGAAACCCATAAAAACAAAACTACCGTACCTATACTTTTTCTTCAACTATATCCTAAGAACACGCATTGGCTTCATCAATTTCAGCCATAACTCAAACGACGATCCCCAAGTGCTGTAAAACGAATCTACCATACACACCAATTTGACTATAGTTTAACTTTATTTGAAAGTTTGTTCAACTGGATTAAAGAGAACTCAAAATAAAGCCAGTGACAACACAAACGAAAGAAGAAGGCAAAGACAAAAAATTCACAGCACCAATAACATAATTCAGGCTGCTGTGAACTCTGCTTTAGAAATGTCATACATGAGAATCAAATCAAGAGGGTCTCGTGCATTTTACAAACTTTAATTTAGACTACTTTATAAAGTAACATAGTAATTGGCATATAATGTATGAACACCCTGAATAAATACGAAATTACTCGTCTCCTGCACTATCGATTTTTCTCTCCAAAATCTCAACTAATTTTATACAATTCGTAGAAAGTTTCTATATGCATTCGAAAAGAACGACGAAACATGGTTCTACTTATCTCTTTGTAAACTTGTCGTCCTGTTTTGCGTTGACGGATTATTGTTGGACAGTCTCTTCTGATAAAATGTTTTTTTTAATGAATCAATTTTGAGATTTGCTTCAGTTGGTAATTACGGTTTTATAATGTACGTAATTTAAAACTAGAATAGACACGCCCTTAGGAAAATAATCAAAAGAAATAAGACAGATTTTTCAGATCTCGTTGAATATTTACGTGAGCATTTTCTTTGTGGAACAGAATTTTACATAGTAAATACGGCTAAAAAGCTAAATTCATTTAATTTTGTTATGTACTTCAAATTTCAAATCCTGAAAATGTTCTTAAATAAATCATAATGATACATTTTTGTGTTCTCGTTTTCTAAAGACAATCGGGAATATGAATTACTTTTTCGTTTGAAAGAAATATTTTCAGTGTTCTGATTTCATCACGTAAGTAAAATGTACATCAAAATTGTATAAATTCCTTCTTCCTTTTTCGAAAAACGTAAGGATTTAATTTAAAATTTGGTAGGGTCTAGAAATGGGGCCCAGATATAGCTGTAAGCAAAAAAGCAGCAGTCAACAAAAACTTGTACATATACTGAATTTACTTAGGCAATACAATAAACATAAACGCATAAATAATAAAAATACGATGTTCATCCGCAGATAACATTGCGAACAGCACGTATCGAACTATTTACAAATTCGTAGCTCTGTCTGTTACATTATTTATTACAGGGTAAATATAGTATAGTAGTAGTAGTAAATAATTTAACAGAGATCCGTCTATACAACCGTCTTTTTTTTTCTGATTACGTCAGTTTTTTGTTTGTTCATCAAAAAGGAATCTTACAATTTAGGTTTGCAATTTGTGTTTTTTTTCATTTCCAGGATATCTCAAATTTTTGTTTCGTTTCTAATTAAAAAAATTTAAAAAGTTCATTTGCGAAATGGTTGAGGTTAACCTCATACTCTCATTGATTTGAATCAATTGATGATTCTTGAATTATAATCAAAATGATATTTTGTGAAATCACTAATATGTGCCAAATCTTATCAAACGAG
>Ga0209092_10003734_pt1 | contig 12984 bp, 9 predicted proteins | sample FraStrMetagenome_FD_187446 | JGI IMG/M metagenome (GOLD analysis project Ga0209092, IMG submission 187446) | Marine eukaryotic phytoplankton communities from Arctic Ocean - Fram Strait ARC3M Metagenome (SPAdes) (version 2) | ecosystem: Environmental > Aquatic > Marine > Oceanic | place: Fram...
TAAGTTTCTGTTAAATTCTAAAATTGGTCTTTTTGCTCTAAATGATTTACTAGGCAATGATGTTCCGGAATCTATAAATCTGTCTTTATGGTGCCAGAAATTAATTCTACTCCAAGTATTGTTATCTGTCGATCCTCTCTGCATAAGCATGTAGTCTGGAGTACTTTGAGTGTTGCCGCCATCCCAAGGTTCAGCATCGAATCCATATGCGCCTGTATTCAAGTATGATAAGAATCCGTCAGCTCCAGTAACAAATCCTGTCCAGTAAGGATTGCCGTTTAAATCTGTGTCCGCTAAACTAGTGAAAAATTCATTTTCAACAACTTCACCTACAGCATCATAATATTGTCTTGGTGTGCCGTCATCTTCTAGTAGTAATGCAGAAGCAGTTACCGATCCCGAAGGTATAGTTGTTGCTATGAGGACTGTCTCTTCTGTTATAATTTCTTCATCCCACGGTGTAAATGCAGGTGTTGAAAATATAGCACTAAAGTTTTGGTCTTTTAAATATAAAACAATACTCTCGCCTACGCCCTCAACAATATAACGATTATTAAGATATGAAGCAGGAATAACATGTGAGCCTTCAAATTCTATAACAGAGCCATTTTTGAGTGTTACTCCGTTTGGTGATGTATAATTCTTTTTGCCAATAACATCTTTTAAGATATTAATTGTACTTTCTGCTGTTCCGCTAACTGCAAGTTTCTGTGGCCCTTCAGGACTCCAAAAATATTCCTGATAATTAACTAACTTGTCGTAGTCAATGGGCGGCAAAAAACTATAAAAGTTTGTGTCGAATAAAACGTTTTCGTTTTTAGTATCTACACCGTAACTCTTTATTTGGTTAACAAAGTCTTCGTAAAATAATATATTTGTGGATTCACCATTCAACGGATCAATTGTATTTACTACTGGCTCTAAACTATACTTTTGTCTACTTGCACTAGGCTCATTAATATAATGATCTCTAGTAGAATCAAACTGGTCAGGTTCTTTACGTCCTATGTAAGCGGAAATTGTTTCAATGTTACTCTTACTGAATAATTGTTCTACTGTGCTTTCAAAAAAGTTCTTTAATACTGTAGTTTGCCCTTGTCCAGGTAACTTACTTATTTGCTTATCAGCCATGTGTTTTCCTAATATCCGCTGTTATCTGTTGAGCTACCGGAGTTGCCAACAGTATTATTTAGAGTAATTGTATTACCCAATGTAGTATTCGCTACACTTTGATCCAGTACATATGTACCGTGGTAGTATGTTACACCGTTAGGCATGTAAAACACTTGCCCAAAGAATGTATGTGTATGACTTGTCCCGTCACCTGCAAAGTTTGCCGCTTCAGCTGAAGCATACAACGGATAGTATCCGTTAATAGCATATGGTCCTACGGAACTATCAACACCATTGTATGTTGTTAATAGACCTGTACTTGACTTATTAGGCTTAATATTGCCATGTGTCAATTTGTCTACGACATCAACCTGGTCGATGCCTGCTGTACTTAAAAATAATTCATCTGCGTCTGCTTTAACTTGGAATAAGTCTCCGAACACACCACTAGCTTTTGTTGGTACAATAACTATACTACCTATAGCATTGCCAACTTGCTGATGAATGTAACTACTCAATTCTGTAAAGTAGAACGTGTCGCCAAAATCCCAATTCTCAATATCAAAATAGGCGTTAATTGCGCCAACTACTTTTGTCTTAATTTCGTTATCACTTAAACTTGTACCAGGCAATCTAACAACTTTAAATTTTGCTTGTAGTTCGTCTGCCGCATCAGTACCAAATATAAGTTTGAATCTTCCGCTCTTGAATACTAATTGGTCACTAGCAGATTTATAGTCTTGCAATATTGCAAATTCATTTTCTAGTTCTGAACTAGTAGGTGCAGTTGGGAATGCAGTACCTGGCACTTTAATATATGCCTGCATGTTTGCCCAATAGGTAGAAGTAAGTACAAAAAATTCATGTACATTACTAACACTAGGATCAATTCTCATACTGTTATCTGCAACGTGTGTCCATTTAAATATAACACCGTTTTGTCTTTGTGACTGCGTATTCTGTGTAAAACTTCTTCCTTTTTTAGCAAAGTGCGAAGAACTTTCGTAATTGCTAACTCTAGATAAATCTGTACTACTTTTAGTTAAAATAAACACCTTACCCGAATCTTTAGCATAAATCTTTTTATTGTGTAAACCTTTAGAAGATTCAGTTCCGTTAGAATTGTTAAACGTGTTAACCACTGCTTTGTTTCTAACTAAAAAGAATTCGTAATCTGATGTAGCATGTGTAACACCCGTTCTAGGATCTACTGTGGCATCACCTATCGAGTCACCTGCAATATATGCCATATCGGCACTAAAGTTGACACCAGTCTCTTTTCGTAAATCTAATATTCCTGCTTTAACTGGTCTGGTATAAGTGTAGCCGTCAAAGTCTTCGTAATTTTCAAATAGCACAATATCATCTTCGCCAACAAACTGTTCAAACTGAATTGGGTTATCAGGACTATCTGACGATGCTGTATTAACAGGAGTAACTTTTACTTTCTTAGGGTCAGTATATCCGTCTGGATAACTAAAGTTTCCTATTGCACTATACACAATTGGCGCTTCCAGTCTACTATTGTCGTTAACATATTTAATTGAAACAGTATCACTTCTATTGTTTCTAGTTGTATTGTCTATAGCATAATGATGTCTGGCATTTAAATTTACTATAAGGTTACCTGTTTGCGTTGTAACATTACTGTTTGCTAATAGAAAATTTACTCCTGCCGGAGCAATACCACTTACGTCTGATACCGATAGTATGTAATCTGCTGGCGGATTACTAACATCGCCATATCTAAATGCTATACGTCCTAGTGAATCTAAAATGTTGCCACCAAAAGTAGTATTACTAAACGGTATAGTTATAGTCGGTAATGAATCAACAACACCTGTGTCTGCAACTACTACAACGTTTCCGTTATCTGTTGTGGAATCACTTGTTCCTAATTCTATTTCTGTTGGTAATACAAATGAGCCTGGAGTTCCGTCTGTGTAAAGTCCGAAGTTGGAAGTTAGTGAAACTTGTATGTCATAATGTTTAACACTTCTAGAAATTAACGGTATACTAGAAAAGTATGAACCTGTTGTAGCCAAATACCATTTGTCACCTTGTGTTATACCATCTTCATCTACCCACGAAAATCCTTCTACAAAACTAGGCTTAATATTTAATGTTGGCAATTCAATTGAATCAAATTTTGCTAGTCCAGTTGCATTATCTTGAATTCTGTTTTGATTAACGTTATAAAATCTAACATCTTCTAGACTTTCGAAAACAAATTGTGTGCCTCTAATTTCTATGTCGTATCTGTATGATAATGTATCTACATTAACATAATTAAATTTTAAAATCCAACTTGCATCTATGCCTGTACCGGACAAGTCGCCTGTGTGGGCGGCACTAAATTCTTCGTCGGTGCTTAAATTATTATTTTCGATAATATAATATCTGTTGTCGCTAGGCATGAATCTAACACCAAATGTTCGTCTGGATTCCATAGCTGATTTTAGATTTGACTCTTCTAAAGCAAATAATGTTTTTCTTAAGATAACAATTAGTTCATCACACTTCCAACCATTGTTTATTTGCTTGTTAAGTTTAATAGGACCATTTATTGTACTACTCGCAGAGTTCCTAACACCGTTGTTATCTATACTGATAACTTTGACCCACTCGTAAAGTGTTTTATCACTTGGATCATAAAATTTTAACATGTACCCGGGCTGTATTATTTTAAATAAGGAGTTCGAATTATTAACATCTGTTTCAGTTCCACCAGCGGTGTATATCTCAGACATGTATCCAAACTCGCCGGAACTCTTTCTAGGCAATGTATTCCATGATATACCAAATAATGAAATATCAAACATTCCATTATAGGCAGGAACTTCCTTAACCTTGGTTCTAAATGTACTGTAAATAAAATCATTAAGTTTTAAGTTTTTAATAATTTTTGGAAACTGTGTATTAATAAAGTCTTGGGCTGTATTTGTTGTTGTTATAGTAAATGCATCACTAGAGTTACTTGCTTCTTCATACAATGCGCCATCTTCTGCAATGCTTGTAGTAGTCTGGAAAGTACTAGTAGGATCTGTAATATCGATATACCTACTATGTCCAGCATGTGTTTTATTTGTAACTTTTAATTTTTCAATATTTGTACTTTTTGCTAAAGGCAAAACCTGATAGTCTTGAGCTGTAACCATTCTGTCTTGGGCATAATATGCCTGCGGTGCTCTTTCTTTAATACCAGCAAGTGTCTCAGCAGGTAAACTATTAGAAATTGCATTTTCCAATCTTGTTGTAATTGTTAAGTTATATTGTTTACCATCTTGTGTTAAGTATGGAATAGTTGTAACCACTGACCTGACATCATCTGGTTGCAATGTAAATCTTTCGTTGTCACTAACTCTGTATTGTGCTACATATGTTCCCATAGGTACATTTGCAAAGTTGCCGTCAGCAAATTGTAATCTAATTCCGCCTGTGCCTAAATTTTGTACAGCATATAACAACGGAGTGCTTTTAGCTTTGTTGTTATACATTAAAGTTTGCCCAACAGTGTTTGGCACTTTAGACCATTTAGTTATCACAGTGCCTGCCGTGTCTATTTCAGACAAATAAACATCTTGTTCATTGATGTTAGCAACTGCAATATCTTGTATTCTGTTTTCTACAGGATTAGTAAAATCATATGTTGTTTCAGACAATATACCTTGCTTAAATAACATAAAGAATCCAGTATTTTTACTTAGTGATCCTAGTCCATCATTTCTATGAACTATTGAAAAGTCGTTTGTGGGGTCAGGATGCTTTTCAAAAAAGACGCTATCATCTTCAAAGTCAACGTTTACAAATTCAAAATTTCTGTTAACACCGTTAACATTAACACTAAAGCCGTGTGCTAGTGGCGAAGCAATAGGTGTGTTAATATCATATCTATCAGTAATAATTCCACCAACTGTTCCTGTTTTAACAGGTTTACTAAATCTGTTAACATTGCCAAATGCACTATTTAAAATTGTTAAAAATTGTTCGTAACTATCAGGGTTGTTTGCATCGTTCCAACTTATAGTTTTATCGTTTAGACTTGAACCAGAGCTATCTGTTAATGGCTCTGTTGTTGAAACACTTACAATTTTCATAAGTCCACTTGCAGGAATATTTCTTTTAGGATTATATCCTAACTGTCTTGCAAGTTTAAATACTGAATCTCTTCTTTCAGCAGTTTCTAAAAAGTTTTCTCTAGTATTAACATCCATTCTGAATGCAATACTTTGCCCGAGGTAGGCAAGCAATTCGATGATTGCAATAAATTCTGAACTCTCTGTGTAGTCGTTAAAGTTTTCTGGGAAGTTAGTCTTAATGTATTCGACCATTGCATTTCTAATGGTATCAAAATCATATGCTTGAAAGTCTACTTGGCTATATGCCTGGTATGCTACTGCCCAATCCTCTGCCGCGAATAAATTATTTTGTCTGCTATTAACTGCCATATTATATCTCTACGTTTTCCCTAGCATATTCTACAAATAAAGTATCTTCCGAAAGATACGGCTTAAACTTTAAATGCATTGTTATGCGAATTGTGTGGTCTAATACTTCAGTAAAGATATCTGTTAGTTCTACTCTTAAATCTTTTTCTACAATACGTTCTATATCTTCTTTAATTTCTGCAACAACATACTGGTCTAGCGGGTTCATTAAAATATCCCAAATTCTAGTACCGTATGTAGGTCTCATCAATCTCTCACCTCTTTTAGTGTAAAGTTCGTTGAGTAAGTCTGCTTTTATGAGCTCGCCATCAATTAATGTATAAGGCGCCCTTACTTTCCCTACTGTGCTGAATCCTTTGTATATATTAGCCATACAACTATTTATCCTAAAGGATTAAAACTAGTTATAATAACCACTATAAAAAGCCTAAAAAAAGATTGACTTTAAAGTTAAAAGGATACATAATAACATAGTAAGAATTATCTTGCTACTTTTATAAATTTATAGGAACATTTGATGAGAAATATCATTGAACGCTTCGACAGTATCTGTAAAAAAGCAGACGCAGTTAACAAGCAATTGAAATTAACTAGTGAATCCTCAGGTTACGGTCCTCGTTTCCAGAAGATGATGTCGAAAAAACAAAACCGTCTACATTCTGTAGGCATTTACGATTACCATACCAAGGGGTATATATTGTTCGAAATGGTGAACCTCGTAGGACAAAAAGGCAAAGTACCGCAAGAGTTCTATGAAATGGAAACCATGTTGAAGAATGCCGTTAGATCCTAAAAAAAATATAGTCTTTATACATGGTAGCGGTTCATCTTCACTCAGCTATAATTTTTTAGAGATATGGCTACCAGAGCATAACCTACTCAGTATAGAATACGACACACAAGATCCGCCTGACGATATAGTTATTAGGATACAAACAAGTATCTATGACACTTTTGGAAATGAGGAATTTTCTGTGGTTGCACACAGTTACGGTTGTTTGTTAGGAATGAAGGCAGTTGTGCAGTTTGATACATGCAATGAATTTGTTGCCATGAGTGCCCCATGGGGTGGAAGTAGAACTGCTAAGTGGCTGTCTTACGCATTTAGGCATAGTAAACTGTTTAATGCACTAAATCCAAAGAGTGCATTTATCACAGCATTACAGTCTATTAATAACAAGTTTAAGATAATTAATATAGTAACAACAGGAACTAGAGGTACAGGAAACGACCTTGCAGGCATGGGTGAAACCAATGATGGCACACTCACTGTTAGGACACAGAAATCCGTACCCAGTAACTTTAATAATTTAACACAGATTGAAATGGGGACTAGCCACAATGAAGTGCTAGTAAACTTTGATACTGTAGAAATTATTAAATCTGAGATATTTTATGAGTAACACTTCACTAAATGACACATTAGAAGAACAATTACGCACAATGTTGGTTGATAAAAATAACGAGAACGCTTCGTTAAGAGCTGAAATAGAAACTTTGAAAAAAATTGTTGCTGAAGAGCAGGAAGGCAAATACAGAGCTTATATCAAGTTTGCAGATTTACAAAAAGAAGTATCAGCTAAACATTTTTTAAATGGGCAAGATATTAAGTAACAGGCTTGTCTTTATCAGCATGACCTATATATGGTTCTCTAGTTATCAACTTATCCATTATACTATTGACAGTATCTTTAGCACCTTCTCTTTCACCTTCAGTAGTCAACGGATTATCTTCAGTAGTATCTTGTAAATCGTATTCCCAACCTGGCTTTTCTATAGGAAGGTCTTCATGTTGTACTTGTGGAATTAATTCTGCAGTTTTGCTGTTCTCTGCCTGAGTTGCACTTCCGCCATCGTTTAGATGCACTGTACTGCCTACTACATTTACTTTACTGCCGGATTGTATATTTGTATCACTGCCTGCTTTTATGTGTTGAGTTTCGGATGCTGTATTATACATACTAGCCTTACTGTTTAAATGCATATTTTTTTCTGATGTAGCATATATCGAGTTCCTTGATGTTAGATTCAACGATCCTTGTTCATCAACTTCTAATACAAAATCTTGCATAACTTTCATTGTGCCTGTTGCACCTGCATTAATGTTTAGTACTCCACGCTGGTTGCCATCTTCATCTACTTCTTGGTGTGCTTCACCATAAACACCAGCCGCTATATTTACAGAAGTGTTACCTTCTAAGTTTAAATTTTTGTCTGCTCTTAAACTAATGTTACCTTTAGCTCTGTATGAAATATCCTTTTCACTATAAATTTGAATGTCACCATCGCCACTCATTTCTATCCATGCTGTTCCTTTTGCATTTATTACATAGATTAATCCGTTGGTGTCATCCATTAGTATTTGGTTGCCACCCGCTGTTCTTAATCGAATATTTTTACTTTCGCCGTTGATGTCGCCGTCATCCATTACAAAACTGTGTCCACCTGTTCTGTGTGTACCATCCTTTTTGCCAGATGTTAAATTTACATCCTCGGCACCCGGAGTGCTTATACCAAACACACTACTCGGCGATTCTCTTCTTCCGCTAGATGTCGATATACCTCTGAGCTTGTCATTAATTAGACCTTGGTCTAAAATAGGTTTTGTTATGTATGGATTGACTGGTCTATTAGAGTTTTTACCATGGTCTATTTCTGGTGTACGTCTATTAACTTCTGCTACAGGCAATTTTGTGTCTGTACCAAATGTTTTACCAGCGGCATTGCCAGGTACCATGTTAGCCATTTGGTCAGGCAATAAGCAACCTATTACAAACGGTAATTTAGATTTACCATCTGCAAAACACACTAATACCCAGTTGCCTACATCGGGTGGTACCATCCACATGCCATATGCTTTTTGTGTTTCAACATATGATGCTAAGTTATCACCAATCCGTTGAGAAGGTGTACTTCCGCCAAAAGGTGTGCTCCAAAAAGCATTAACCCAATTGCTAGGATTATCTCTATCCTTGCCTAGCGCCGGAATGTATACTGTCAAACGCCCACTATGAGTATCATCTTTTGGTCTGACAATAACTTCACCTAAGTATACACCAAAGTCTAAGTCAGCATTTTTAGTTAAAGACTCAGTAGGATTTCTACTACTAACTTTATATTTGTCTGCCCTATATTTTCCGCTTATACTCATTGTTAATCCTCGTCCTCTAAACCGTAATCTATATCTACTAATTCGTATTTGGATAAATCTAATGCTGTTTGTTTCTTAGCATTTAAATCCAATTCAAACATACCATTACTAAAGTTTGCAGTTACCTGCATAATTTGGTATACTCCACTTAAAAAATATGCTGTTCCTTGTTGAGACATATAACCAGTGTTATTGTCCTCATCATCTAAGTCGGGGTCTATTACCCTAGGAGTTTGCATTGTGAATAAAAAGTAATTATCATTGCCATCGTATGAAATGGCATCATTAGTGGATTGCCTAATACCTTGTTCAGTAAGTTCTCTGTCAACGCCTTCTGTAGGATTTTCTGGCTTGGGTCCTAAGTACCAAGGATCGCCTCTAACTTTTAGACCTAAGTCTACTAGTATACTTGCATCGTTAACATTTTGAAACATGTATCCGAATAACGTTGCTTTAGGTGTCCCATCGCTGGTATTACCAGACGTTGTTACAATACTTGTTGTATTACTAAAACTTGGCTTAACAGTTCCTGCTTTTTTCTTATCGAATATACCTTGGAACTCTTTCATAGCCTGATGTCCACTCATCTCGCCTATAATTGTTTCTGTGCCACCGCCGGAATTTGCTAATAAGTCTGCGCCATACAGATATCCGCTAGGTTCTGGTTTATAATTTCCTTGATTGTTAACACCGCCTTCTTCTCCAACAGGAGCAAGTGTTTGCTCACCAGTGATAGGATCTTTTTGGTATCCTAAAGGATTTGTTCCGCCGTTAGCCTTGAACACAATTGCTTCTGCTAATGTCATGAATCGTTCTTTATCGTCTGCCATTAATTTTTGTTGGGCTGGAGATAGTCCCAATGAATCTATTGCTTGTTGACGTAAGGTATCGTCATTTTCTAGTTTCTTTGCTAAGGCTTTACTATCTGTTTGTAGTGCCGCTATTGTAGCCGTTTGATTCTTGGCATCAGGATCGTTTGGATCACCGGCTGGCCCGTTTGGACTAGTAGATGAGTCTCCCATTGTACCACCGCCTGGCGCTCCTAATAATAATTGTCCTGCTTTATAAGAAATATCAGCACTTAGTATTTGGTCATTTAATCCTGTGTACAAGTAATGATATGCTTTTTTAATTTTCATCTCTCTTACACGATGGGTAACATTGTCCTTAGTAGTTTCAAATTCAGCTAACGATATAGCAGTACCCTCATCGGCTGTGTCGTAAATTACAGGCTTATATGTTATCTTCTTTCCATATGTGTTTCGTCTATGGTCATAGTCTAACCATTCAACTGATGCTTCCATTTTATACCATTGGGTGAATGTTTGATTTAAGTCCATTCCGTCTGGGTCAACATTTGGACTGGCAAAGTCTTTCTTTCTAGATGTCATTTCTAAAAAGTCATCATTCATTACTAGTAATGTTGTGATTATCCTATGAAAGTTTGTTCCTTGTTTAATTTGAATTCTGTCTCTTGCAAATACTCCGCCTGATGCTTTTATACCGCCGTCTAAACTTTCTGGATTATCTTCTAATGCTTTATCGTACTCTTCTCTAGTTTTTATACCTTTTGCTTCAGCGTTCATTTGCCTGTTTACTTGCTCTGCGGTGTCGGCATTCGAGTATTTAATGTCGCCATCACCCAGTTTTTCTTTAATTGAACTAAGGTCAAAAATTATCTCGTCTTGTACAGCATGTTCTTTGTAATTATCCTCTCTAAATTTTGTTAGTGTTTCTTCTAAATCTTCTAAGCATTCCTTGATAGTAGCACCAGTCATACTAGTGTCTGCTGGTAATGTATAAAATGTATCAGAGAAAGCAGATTGAGAACCAATCACAACTGTGAAGTCGTATGTACTACCTTCTGGAGTAATACTAACATCGATTGTTGCAATTTCACATTGCCAGCACCACGGACCATCTATAGTAACAGGATCACCACCTGCTTCATTATCGTCTAAATCGTCTGTGTATCCTTTAAAAGATAGCTCGAGAAATATAGGAGCGTTAGCAAACATACCTGCTTTAATTCCAAGTGCATGTTTTGCCATCTGTATTTGGTCTAATAAGTCTGCGGCGCCAGGTTGTATAAGTGTGAACGATCCGTTAGTAACAAATGCGCCTGAGTTTCCTTTAACTATGTTTAGTGAAATATTTTCTATTGCTATTCCAGTTACGCCTGTTTGTGCAATAATCACTGTCTCTTGTGGTTCTGCTTTTAGGGCACCATTCATATAGCCGCCACCGGATGCAGTCTCATCTGGAATCATGTAGAGGCGCCAGTTGTATGTAGCATTATTGAAAGCATCTAATTTGTTTCCAGCAACCTCGCCTAGATACCTGTCTTCTTTTATAAGGCTCTTATCTTTCTCTTCGTCCTTGCTTTTGTTGAAAGGCCAAACCATTAGTTAATTACTCTATCAATAGTCTCTTTGGTTGGGATATAAATTGACAATCCTGATACAAAATCTTCTAGTGGATCAATAATTACATCTGGATTTCTTAATGCAAATACCCACCACAATCTTACTGTGCCATATAAATCATGCGCCAATAAGTCAGGTCGTTTTGCATATTTTGATTCTATTTCGTAAAATCTATCTGCCCGACTTTTAGGAAGTTTTGGCAAATCGTTTACATCGAGATACCAACCGTTGGTCGGTGCTCGTTTTAGAAAACTATCTTTACTATTAAATGAAGCCATCAGATAATCCTTTGCCGCTAGTGAATCGTTGCAAGTTAAATTTCTTTCTAGTTTTTCTATATGTGTACTGCGGTGCAAGTTCTATCATAATACTAGTTTGTGTTGGCATCATTGTTGTTGTGCCGTTGTATTTAACAGGAACATAATCTACATCGGGCGGTAATTGGAAGTTATAGTTTTTTATAATAACTGGTACTTTGTTAAAGCCAAATTCTCCCAAATATTCGAATAATAATACTGGAGGAGGTGTTCCGTAGTATCCTGACTTAACAGCACTATCACCATAAAATGCTTTAGTAATGCTTCTTAAAAAATGGAATACTGCTAACAAATATTGTGCTTCTTCTGTTGTGTTTGCTGTAAACGTTCCTGTAATAGGAAGTGTTGTAGGTCTACTATTAATGTATGTATAAAACGGATAGTTTGATCCATGCTGTACTGCTTCGTTGTAATCAACAGATGCTGTAAGGAAAATATCAGGAGTAAATGGAAACACAATTCCGCCTCTATCTTGCAAAGGCTTTAGCACACTGTCTTGAATTTCTTTACTAGGGTCGTCGGGATCTACTAGACCATACGCCCATTTCTCTCCGCCTTTCTTAGGTCGGATTCTTGCTCGCCAATCTATCTCTCCGAATTCCGAGCCATCGGATCTTTGCATGAACTGGTCGAACTGTGCTTCGCCACCAACCTCTGCAAAAACTTTAGGCTGGTCATTTCTTGTGTCATCTGCCATCTTTATCTCCTTCGTTGTATTTATCAAGATAAATAATAGTACGTTTTAATTATTAGTACTATTATTAGAAATCAGTTGACTTTGCCTTGATTAGGCACTATACTACTGTTTAACTAAGGAGATTATATGGCACACGCTCAACCAAAAAAGGTTAACTATTTAAACAATAAAGATATCCTCAAGCAAATACATGCTAGTAAGATGTCGTATTGTTATGTCCAAGACGACATGTACATGAACCCAGACATCATTTTAATGGATGTTAATGAAATTAATAAGACTACTATAAAACAAGCTCAAGACAATAGAGCATCTATTATCCAATCAGAAGGCTACCAATCTGCAATGAAGGCAGGTGGGTGGGATAAAAAACCTAAGCAAAAAGATTTTGCTATTGACCCGCAATCAATTCCAGTAGATGAATTGGTATTCAGGGTAATGGGTTATGATCATATTCCTGATGAGCCTGGAAGAAAGAAAACTACAAAAACTATTGCTGACACAAAAGCAAAACTAAATTTCCCTCCGTTCAAGCACTACATTGTTGATGGTGCTGGAACAAATCCAAGAGAAGTTGCTAGGAGTCATTGGGTAGGTGGACTACACAATGGGCATTTTTCAGTTGACCATGGAAAGATTACAAACACCCTTGGTAGCATGTTTATGAAACTTGTTGAACGTTACAGTCAAAGAGGTAACTGGAGAGGTTACACTTATGTTGACGAGATGCGTGGACAAGCATTAGTACAACTAGCACAAATCGGATTGCAATTTAACGAAGCAAAATCTGACAATCCATTCGCATATTATACTGCTACAGTTAATAACAGTT
>Ga0209092_10003735_pt1 | contig 12984 bp, 5 predicted proteins | sample FraStrMetagenome_FD_187446 | JGI IMG/M metagenome (GOLD analysis project Ga0209092, IMG submission 187446) | Marine eukaryotic phytoplankton communities from Arctic Ocean - Fram Strait ARC3M Metagenome (SPAdes) (version 2) | ecosystem: Environmental > Aquatic > Marine > Oceanic | place: Fram...
ACATTGCATTGTTCAGAAATGAAAAGCCCAATCGTGGTCTGGAACATGAACGAAAATTCACTTTCGAAAACTCCATCATACATCCCACTGCAAATAGTTCCAATTCAGCATTATCAAGTTCATAATCAAATTGCAAAATACCATTCTTAAAATTTTGTTCCAAATCTATGTATACAATATGTTCTGATTCTACAATATCGAATTCGCTTAGGTCCAAGGAAAAGTACTTCTCGTCGTCTTGTGTCTCTTTTGAACCAGTACGTTGTTCACCTGTCTTTGCCATATCATGCATTTTATTCAATTGTTCGTCATCCATTATTCAGAGTTTTCTAATAATATGCCAGAAGAAAGATAATATGAACTTAACATGTATTAAGAGAAATATTTGTGTTTGTCCATTGTGTTACAAAGTTGCCACCAACGTACCTTAGCAATGAAGAAATAATTTAGGTAACTGTAGTTCATTCATGATTTATGTTATTATTTTGAAATTATTTCATATTTTGTGCTCTGTACATACATGTATATATCTGTACATGTATGTAAAAACATTCGTATATATTATGTTACGGTAATAGTTTTCGTAGGGGAAGTAGTAAGTAGTAATTTGTCTGAGTAGCATGAAAAAAAAATTTTCGGTCATAATATATCAATACACAGTTGCGTTTTAGGAATAAGGTACGTATAATTTCACTCAACAATGGCGTAAATTCAAATTTTTGCGTTGTTTTATATTTCCACTATGTTGTGTACATACGTATTACACTGATATGTTTCTACGATGGTACAATTTTTACTCAATTTTTTTATCTAATCTTTTCTTTGTTAGACTTAAATTTTCAGACTCGTCATCAATTCTATTGTTTTCTTTTGAGTCTCCATCAATAAAGACATCTTCCAAAAGTACTGCTTTCAATCATCTTCGAGACGCCTTGAATTCAGCATACGCGTAGTCAATCCATGAAATAGGTGCAGTTAGTTGCTTTCCGTAAAAAGAAGGGCAACAATAACTTATCCCTGGTGGTTCGGATATTTTAAGCCGATCAGTGTCCTCTTGGTTGTACTGTACCTGACCTAAAAAGGATTCTTAAAGTTGATTGGAAGAAGTACTTGCGGATTTGGATTTAGAGATGAGTATTCTCGAAGAAAATCGATCAGATTTGAAAGGAGAGTCGGTTGATGGAATATTTTTTGAGGAAGTTGAGTGGCAGAACGAGTACTTAAAGAAATGGAATATGAGTTTAAAACCTAATGTTACCAAGAAGGAGAAATACTATATTTCAGTTATTGATGGTTTTGAGAAATACTATGATTACGGAACCCAATCTGTGAAAGGTGCTTTTGTGGAGGATGCAATAACAATTCTGACCAGCCAGTTCGATATGTCAAATGAAATATCTTTTTTTTTAAAAAAGAACCATTATAGTATGCTAATAATGTCCATCCGGGAAACAAGAAGAGCATCAACCAAATTTTCTCCTGTAGGTGTTGCACTGTTTCATTATTCTCCATCTTTTGGAGTTTTTTGTCCCCTACTTGCTGTAAGAAATGATTATCAAAGAGTTGGTGTTGGGAAATCGTTGTTGGGAAGATTACAATCGTATCATTGTTCTGTCTTTAAGGACCTTCGGATGTGCGTGTGGATGTATTTTATCAGTGATGAAAAGGGGAATTGTGATAAAGGGTTTTCGCTATACAGTTACTATCAGAGAATGGGTCTACATTTAGTCAATCCTAGAGAAATACCCATCGATTCTATACTTCCTAATGAATTGAGAGACAGTATTAATAGATACCAGGTACTGATCGAAGAAGATGTTGCTCATAACGATACAGTTTTTGAGTATAATTTTATTTTGGGATCGTATTTAAAGCTACATGTGTATGATAAACAAGCTGCAATCACATTTCAGAAGGCAGTCACTAAGGTAAAAAATACGGATTTCCTAGGTGTTAAATCAGAACATTCATGTGATGTTTGTGGTTTGAGCAATAATATATGTATGACATCTAAAAAGATGACTACATTTCTTCTATGCGGATACAAATATAAGTCATCTTCGAGAACTCTTGAGAGTAGAGGTGATGACAAATTGACTCCTATATGTGGATCATTTATGTGTTTTACATGTCATAGCAATTTCGGTTACAATTCTGTTATGTACTGTCCAGTGCACTTAACCAGTGAAGAGAAAGGTAGATACAATTCTGTAAAACATCAAAAGACAATGACAAAAAACATGTCCAATGATACATCGAAACTTTTATGTTCAACCAAACCAAAGCATCGTCAGAATTTTTTTCGTCCAAAACATGCTCATTTTGTTTATGGTCAGGAAAACGATACCAAACCAATAGCTTGCAAGCATTGTCATCTTATTGCTCTCAACAAATTATTACCAAAACATACTTCGTATTTGGATGGGGAGAATTTGGATGGTGACAGGGGTTATTCCACCGATTACATGAACAATTTTAAACAAATGAGGAAAATATATGATACTGATAATACGGAATGTGTTGTTCATAAAAACACGAAGCATGCTCGTTGCTTTAGTACTAACGCTGGAAATCGATGGTCGCTTATTTCCAACAGTGTATTTGCCATAAAAACAGTCGATGCACAGGGTGATTGTGGCATTTTGTGCTTGAAGTATGCAATTGAGAGTTTATCAAGAAACGAATTTGATGAAATAACAACTCAAATGATCATATATGTTTCTAATCAGATGAAAAATTTGATACTAAAAACAACTGGTCGAAAGTCTATGACTGATCAGTTGAAGAAAAAAATAATGAGTCATTACCCAAAAGACACAGAATTAACTGTTGAATCTATTAAATCATTATCTTTGGATCAGCAGGTGACAGTATCATTTTTGAGATGCATGATTTTTTTGTCAAAAATTGATTTGAAATATATTGATATGATTATGGATGATGATTCCTCGTCATACGACCAAAAGCAAAGTTTGTTTCATACATGGTTTGATGATCTCATTGTTGCTACGGCAGAATCGGAAGACGCTGAATACCTACATATGAAAGCATGTCACAAAGTCGGAATTGCTGAAGTACATGAGGTACTTGTTAAAAGATGTCAAATGTTGAAAAATACTAAGGACCTAAAAAACAATGAGATTGCTTTTATGGAACTTATTGGTAAACATGCGAACATCTGGGGAGACATTTATGGGAAGAATTCTTTCAATAATGAAAAGCAGTATTATGTTACTACGATGGATCTTTGGTGTATACCCTATATCACAAGGAAAAAAATTGGTCTTGTATACGCAGTGCATCATTCAAGTCACAAAGACATGAGTTCACAACCTCTTTTTTATGATGGTGGATACAATTATTATTTGAATAAATGTTTGTTGAGCGAATGCTCTAACTTCATCTTAATCAGATCTAGTCAGAACTTGCACTACGATTTGGTTATAGACATTGTAAATGAGAATGCAGTCCACCCAGTGCCAGATGAAGAAAGTGATTTAGCCATGGAGAAGTATATGGCATATAATAAGGTTCTTACTATGCTGACTAAGAATGACAGAAGCATGCTACTCGGAGATGATTGTGCATCAATTAATACAAAGGAAACATATGTTGTTGATGAGATATTGCTTGAAATTCCTGATATTTATGATTACTGCAAGATACACCCCGATGTCCCTAAACTCTCTAAGTGTCAAGATCTTTTAGATAAATGGTTAACGAAATCAAAACAAAAGAAGTTCGAACAAAGTGAGCTGTACATGCTAGCAAACTCAGGTATTCCGTGGCTCGAACATGCTAGGAGATGGTTGAATACTAATGAATTGTTGGATACTTCGAATTATCAACAAGTTTCTCTGCATATTATGTCCGCAGAAAGGGGCAAATTCATTCCTATCGTAATGAAAGGCACTGATTTTGATGATACGAAAGATAGTTTATATGGGATTGGTTATATTCAAAAACAAATTGAATACAAACTCATGAATGGGAAAAAGAATCTTATGTTCAATATTTGTGATTTCAACAAACAATCATTCATTATGAGAAATGATGAGTTCGTGACTAAGTATATCCAGCACATCAAGGCAAACAACAAGAAACTATTCCGTAATGATACAGAAGACGGATATGATCATAAAACAATATTGGAATTGTTCAAGAATGAACAAATTAGTTTTGTATCAGATGAGGTTCTTATGAAAATGATTAGAAATGTTGTATATTCCACAATGCGAATGATGCATGGAAAGGATGGATCATTTACTCAAGATATTTTTGAAAAAATTCAACAGACTCCAGAACCAGTCGTTACCTATAAGTTACGGAGAAGCATGAAGGATGGATTCAAGACATTGTGTTCCGAAAGTGTTGGATTTAAATGGAAACAAATATATTATACTTTCTATGTTGCATATTCCAAACAAGAAGATTGGGTCCATAGGCATCTCAGGGTTTATGGTATGACTCATATTTCTGTCGTTCAAAAAGTTGTGTTCAAAAAATACCCAAAATTAATTGAGAATTCCTATATTCTACAAACACCTCAAAGTTTGAAAACAAGCATTGTTCGTTTTTTCATGAAGGCTTGGGATAATCAAAAACAAATGAAAATGTTATTAAAAAGGGTTGCTAAAATATTGTGTCACAAATTCTTCTTGACGTTGACTACATGCAAGAACTATATTGACAAAAATAAAATGAATGATTTTGATAAAGAGACAACGGATTTGATGCATTTTGATAATGATTCTGTTGTAACTAGTACCGATGCGACGACAATAATATCAGAAACCTCAACTATCTTAAATGATGTGACGAATGAATTGAAAGCGAAAAAATTTCCTCCAAACCAATATCACAAAACCAACAAAACTGATAGCATAGAATATGATTCCGAAACATCAGATGATACTTTTAATTTTTCTGAGGACGATGATGATGGATCAGAACGTGTTTCTTCAAATATAGATCATACAACGAATTGGTACAAGGTCCCTATCATGTGTGAAGACCATGAATTCAAAAAAATACTATGCCTTGATGAAGAATCTCCATTTCTAAATGATCTTCCAAATTTGGTATTACTAAAAAATGTCAGTGAACAACGAATATCTGTGGAGAAAATTATTCTTATTTTCACAAATTACCGAAAAAAAGAAAATTATCTGTTGCATTATGTTTGTAAATACATGAAGGACTTTGTAGAAGATACGAGTTTATTCACAAATCTCAAGAAGATAATAAAATATGAGTGGATGAATGTTGTAAAGAGTGTTAACAGTCATATGGGCATATGCAGAGATGATACAATTAAAGATGAATGTTTTCATTTTAGAATAACAGATAATGATATTGAAAATGAAAGGAAGAAAATGAAAGCAGTTCAAACTAGAGAAAATGTGATAGGTGTTAAAACAAATACTCCCCATTCAACCTATAAATGGAGTGACTTTTATAACAATAAAAAAATTGGAGAAATGGACGAATCTAACATCAAACAAATAGAAGAAGCAGTAAGAACGATCGCAACAAGTTTGAAGAAATCTCACGATGAATGTAAAGAGTTTTCCATTGATGGTTATCATTTCTACAACAGCGCTGTCTTCCAAAAAAGGCCACCATCAGATATATTTGAGTATCCAAATATGTCTGATTTAAATGAAACTATTTTTGTCCTAGAGAGACAGAGTATTCGTGTTACTAATGCAATCGACATGTTGGATAATTCAAAAAGTCTACGAATAAATGAAATTGATTTGTTGACAAAAATTTTCAATGAAGAACATCGTGATAAAACAGATTGTATCTGTATACCAATAAAATCTTATTATAAGTTTTATGAGAAGAATCACAAAACAATTGGCATAGGAACCATTGATAAAGACCTCATTCAAAGTCTAGTTGATTCAATTGGTTCTTTTCTACATAAGAATCAAAATCTCAAGGACAAGTTCAAATTGATAGCTTTCATTTCACCAAATCTGAATCAATCTCCATTTCACTATGCCTTGGTTCTTATAGATATAGAAAAGAATATCATAAGAATTGTCAATGGGACAGATGTGGTTGTACATGAATTAGCTTCCACCTTTTTCTTCAACATTATTTCGATTATCTTACTTCTATTTTTCAGTTGGGATAATTGGAATGGAAATACACTCAAGAATTTAACAAATAAATATTCATTTCAACCTCCAGACATCATTTCATCTTATAATGAAAATCTTCATCACAAAGCATCATCTGCTGTTCTATTAATGAATGTTTTTGGGTATATTTCAGGAAAATTACAACTACAAAATTCTGCCAACTCGGAAAACATTACTTTGTATGACCACCAAAATCTTAAGTTTTTTCGGAACTTTATTGTTAGTATTTTGATGCATTATTCAGGTTGCAGAAACATTACAGCTCGTTGGAAAGAAATATGTTCTACAGGTTATCAAGATAACTATTTCAGTGCGATGAATTTGTTAAGCGATATCATCAAGTTAAATGGAAAGAATGCTGTTCCTATTTCAGTAAAGGTGACTACTTCAAAGGACCCAAATCATGACAATAAATCTTCCAATGACATGAAATCTACCAAGTCAATAAAATCCGTTAGTTCTTTAGAAAATGATGAGTCCGTTGGGGGTAAAAATAAAGTTGTATTGGATAGTAAAGATGACTTCCAATTTGAAGAGAAACACTTAGCAAATTTCCATGGGGACAACAATCATTCACTAAGGCAAAAAGTAGGTGGAAAGGAAAGAAGAAAAACTGTTACAGGAAAGACCAAAAAATCCATTCATTGTGGGAACAAAGTGGAAGACTTTTCTGAACTTAAGTATGAAATGTTGCCGAAGCAAAAAAAAGCATTGAAGAAACTACCAATGCGTACAAAGAGAGATATAGAGAATGAACCAGATAGGGAGAAATTCAATCAAAACAACGTCCACTCTCAGATAGGATTTGTGCTCAATAAATTACCTTGTACACATATATGTTTTTTGGATAGTAAGTATGCTGTTACTTCATCCACAAATGTTGTGAAAGCCAGATTATCAAGAGAAATGAACGAGGACAATATGACAGAGGCAGATAAATGGAATGATCTCATGAGGCTATCAAATGTGTTTCCGTTAGAAGCAGAGTGTATTGATGCTGTTGCAACGAACAAAGATAACAAAATCACTTCGTTTTTGAGAATACTTAAAGGAAAGAAGGAATGGATCAAAATGAGTAAAGAATTTAGTAAAAAATATAAGCACTTCCTGAAAGAGAAGAAAAGTGCATGGGCATACCATTACATGAATTTCCATGCTATCAAGTACAATCGGACTACAAAGGACTTATCAGGTATTTGTTACCACAAAAAGAATGTTGTCTATAGTGAGGTCATAAAGAGAAGTTATGTGAGGCATATTGAAAATTATCATCGTCAATACATGATCGCAATAGCACATTCTGGTCAAGAAGTAGCATTGAATATAGGTAAAGGTAATGATTCTTCTAAGAAACAAAAAATTATTGCAAGTACAAGAAAAAACTCAGGACGTGCAACAAGAGCTTTGACAAACCTTCCTCCTATGATAGATACAACTTCTCCCTCCACTTCTAATACACAGCCATACACACAACACAATTTAGGAGAAAGATCGAAATTCCAGTGTATTGACACAATACAGTTTCATCAGGGAAACAAACATCGCTGTTTTGAGTATTCAATTTTGTCAGCCCTTCAGAATTTGATAATCTACTACAAATTTCAAATGCAGGATTCAAGCAAGATTGTGTGTAACAAAATTTCAAATCTACAACAAGATATTATGAATAACATACATTTGGGCGGTGAGGCAAATACTGTTCTGCACAATATGAAACAAACCATGGACAAACACCATTGGAGTGTGCTCAAAGTTTGTAAAGAAAAAAAATACTTATGCACTAATTTCACAGAGCTACATGATTTCTGTGAAAAGCATGAAATGAGTATAATCACAGTTCGGATAGATGATACAGTCGGAAACAATAGTCATTGGGTTTGCATTAATTATATGTATGTCTTCAATACGGTTTGGAAAAAACCAGTTCCATTGACTAAGCAAAATCTGATGAGATGTGCTGAAAATGATACTTATAAACAATTGGGGATGATATATATGTAAGTTCAGTCAAATACAAATACTAGATTTTACATTTTAAATACATTTGTTATAACAATGTTCTTACCCAATGCATTTAAAAAGGTATACAAGGAACAAAAACTTTCGCAACAAAAAAAAACGAAAAAAAAAACTACAGAACCACATCCAGAAGAAAAGATACCAAATACCAAGAAGAAGAAAAAGGAAGTTCAATGGTTAGATAAAGTAGATTCATTCCAGTCCTCCTACAATACTGATCTTAAACATCTTTCTTCTCTATGGAATGCAATTAGCGAAAAACAAATGGATCACATCAACAACTTCACCCAAAAATTAGATTCTATGGATGACTCTTATAAATGTGTGGTCTTCGATAATGAAACTGTTTCAAAGAGAGGTATACAATCATTATTACCAAAAAAATGGGTATCAGATGAAATAGTAAATATGTATTGCAAACTACTGTCAAAAAGAGACAAACAGTTAGTCCTATCCCAACTACATTCAAATCACAATGTATTCATGCACACAAATTTTTATACATTGTTGGAAAATAATGTATCGAATGAAAATTATTGGAAAAAAAAACAAGAACTGGTTGGGATGAATTTGTTTGAGGTGAATAGAATTTTTATACCAATACATATTAATCGGAATCATTGGATTATGGTGGTTGTTTCTATGAATTTGAAAATCATTGAAGGGTATGACTCGATGCTAAAAACGAATGATCCAAATGGAGATATTGTTATTGCAATGAAAAAAATCAAAATTTTTTTGGAAGAACAACATGAAAACAAATACAACTCATCCCTATCTTCTTGTTGGAGTATTATAAATAGATCTGGGTCTATTCCATCTCAAGAGAATGGCACCGATTGTGGAATTTTTATGATGGCTTACATGGATATGCTTTCTGTTGGAGATGATTTTAATTTTGATCAAAACAATATAGATCACTTTCGACAAAGAATGAAATTATCTATCATTACAAAGAACTGCTTGGCATAGCACAAAAACAATGCTCTAAAGTATATTATTATGTATACAATTAAATATTTTTACTTCTTAATCACCTTCACAATGTTTATAACTATTTAACTTTTCACAATATTTCAATGCAACATTCTTTCCATATCCAATAACAACAATTCGTTGTTTTCCTTCTATGACAGAGCTAGCACCAAAAACACCACTATAGTCCTGGGTTCGGCAATTCTTTTCATCTACATGATGCCCAAGACAATTGTCAAAATGCTGTAGACAAATCGTGAAACCTTCAAACACATTTACTGAAGAAATTAGTTTTGAAAATTGTAAATTCCTTCTTTGATTATCAAAAATTTCTTTATCCAAGATTTGCTTATTTCTTAATAAAAGAAATAAGAGAGATAAAGATTCCATTAAGTCTATTATCGATGAATCTAGAGTACCTTTCAATAACCTCGGTTTAGGTAAGCAATTTTGTAGTGAATACCTTGTATAACTTTGGGAACTATATCCAAAAGATTTCTGAAAATTGTTTCTTTTATCATCTCTTTTTGTTTTGTATTGTTCAAGTACATTTGGAAGGCTTGAATATGGAATTCTTGCATGTAACTCATTTATATCCTGGGTCCATTCTTTTGTACCAAAATTAAGAAGTACAATAAAGTCATTCCTATATGACTTATAACTGCTATAGAACTTCAATTCATGGATAGTTGTACTATTTCGAGATTTTTGTATAAAATCAAATACATTATCACTTGAAATAGAAAAATGAGAGTGTATATGCAAATTTTTTACAAAATAAATTTGCTTAAAATTTGGAAAAATAACATGACGAAAAATCATGGATTTCCTCTTTACCTTTTTAGATGAAACTAATTCTTCACAACCTAGTTCAACATTGCTCTTGTACTCACAACGTTTTTCCTTATCTATAGTTATGATTTCTACAACCTTCTGTTTTTTGAAGGAATCACTAGTACGACCAATGTTAATAGTATTGCTATTGACAAGTACTTCGTCAAAAACCAAAATCTGATTATAATGATCTGCGCATTTAGGTTCGAATTTCATGATAAGAATATAAATGATACTTAATGGAAAAAAAATTTCCAATGTTGTACAGTTCTAAGTACTAACCTCCTACTACTTTTTTATACATAATTTCTACTTAAATTCTACTTAACATCATACAGAATATTAAACAATTCCTTAAATACCTATATAGACAAAATCATGCATACAAAACACTAATACTATGATATCCTGCAGGGAATACGAACATTTCACTAATACTACCTTTACAAACTTATTATACTACTACTACTGGTACTGGTGTTTGACAGATACACCAACAATCTTCAAAAATACGGCGCGACGTACACAAATTATGACAGCTTTGTAAGTACATTCTACAACAGATATTATCAGTCTTTATTACTTGTGTACAAACCCAAAAACATAATTTAAGATATAACATTATATGCACATAAAAAAAAAACTTAACAGGGTGAAATACTTCTACCAAAATTTTCTGCACAATTTACCGTATGATGACAATGTCTCCAACTTCACAAAAAAAAATTAAAACTCAACTTTCAACAGTAACACCAGCAACACCTCAGTATGACGAAAATACTAGTAGGAGCTCGTCTGCCAAACTAATGAATGTCAGGATGATGGAGCAACAGAATGAATTACTTCAACAACAATTAGTACTTATGCAAAATAATATTCGAACACTTTTGAGCGAAAAGCAAAATGATCTTGAAAAAATACAAAACCTACAACAATTTAGACAAAGATTGAAAAAAAGAAAAACTAGGAAATATCCTACTCACTTTGATATAATTGCTAAACGCATTGCAAAGAGAACACTTTTTCCAATGATAAAATTCGTGAGTAAAAAGGATTTAGATAATTATAAATCTAACCGTAGCATTGGCTACCATTTCTTACAAGCTTTAAAAAAGGAAAATCAAGTCAAAGACTCTACTCTATTTGATGGTAACGATGAAGTTCTATGGGAAAATGCAAAACACCTTGTTAAAGAAGGTTTGAGTGAAAAAAGAAATGCAAGACAAACCCAAATAAAAAAAGCGTGGAAAGGTTTGTAAAAATTTCTATATAAATCAGATTGGATATTTAACATCTCATAAAATTATCTTTCGATTATTCACAGAATTGTATAAAAAAAAAACCTCATGTGATTTCATAAACAAACATTTTCAAAAAGAAACAATCAGTGGGATCATGATATCTTTTGCTCCCACAGAACAGTCGAAAATGATTGATAATTCTGATCAAGGAAGAATTTTTCATCATGTAATTGATTACTTTGGTCCAAGCATAGCCGAACATTCCAACTTCAATAAAAACGAAAAGGCAAACAGACTTTTCCAAAGATCTTGTACAATTAGTGATGAGGCATATGGGATTTTCACCCTGGAAAGATGCTGGAACACATGGATGATAGAAATGGTAACTAAGAAAAAAGAGCCACCAAGATCTTCTGATTACACAAAAAAAAATTCCAACAAAATATGTGGTGGCTGGACAGAGGAAGGATTGAGACGTTTCACTACAATTGCTAAACTAGTCTCAGAATCAAGAGAAAGTGACAACAGAAAGAATTCAGAAGAAGATTATAGACAAACACAATTACAGAAATTTCAAGATGAAGCAGGGTACCATTATATTGAGCACAGACATATTAAAGAGAATATGGGTACTGCCACGGAATCGTTCATTCCTTACAATGATTTTCCAGAACCTAATAATGATTGTGAAACAGAAGAACAATCAGAAACATATGCTACTGAATTAGATGATGGTAAGTACATAATTATTCACACAACACATACTTTGTTACTCATTTCATTTGTGTTAAAACACTATTTTCACTTCTTCATAGATATTCCGAAAAGTCCCAAATGCAATGAACCTATAAACAAAAAAAATGAATATAAGATACAACCCAACCAAAATATTCAAAATTGTATCACAAACAGTAATAATGAGAATCACCATCACCTACTTCATACAACTCAGAAACCTACTACCCATATTTTTCCTTTCGGAAAAAATACTCCACAAGAAGACACTGAAGAAGATACTGAAGATGATAATGAAAATAGTGAAGAACAAGAATATTCACAGAAACGTGCGATTCCTGAAGATTCACCAAATGAAAATTTCTATAATAATTCATTCAATATGCAATTAAACCAAGAATTCCTCAATATCTCTACAAAAAATCCATATTACACAGCTGGAGTATAAACTTTATTTCAAATCAGTATACCACATTATTTTTAAATAATAACAAATTTATGTTTATGTTAGAAAAATTTAAGTTCCCGAACACATTTTTATTACATCAATCAGACAATATTATTGTTTTGACATTCATGACATTTTTCTTCAATAATACATACTTATGTAATAAGCAACTTATTTATGTATATAAGCAACTTATTTATGTATACGTGCCACTCTCTGGTCACAATTACTAAGTATACCTACAATAATTATGGAAAATTTGCACAATATTATGTTTCTTAAACACTTATCTATTACAACAACAAAATTATTATGTTTCTTTTAAACATATAATTTTTTATTGAAACATATTATTTTTCTCGTCAAACAATATTTTTTATACTAGAATCATAATATTTATAGTGCAAACATAATATGTATAGTACGAACATACTATGTATAGTGAAAATATAATATGTATAGTACAAACATAATATTTATAGTCTATACATTCTATGTATAGTACAAACATAATATTTATAGTCTATACATTCTATGTATAGTACAAACATAATATTTATAGTCTATACATTCTATGTAT
>Ga0209092_10003736_pt1 | contig 12983 bp, 6 predicted proteins | sample FraStrMetagenome_FD_187446 | JGI IMG/M metagenome (GOLD analysis project Ga0209092, IMG submission 187446) | Marine eukaryotic phytoplankton communities from Arctic Ocean - Fram Strait ARC3M Metagenome (SPAdes) (version 2) | ecosystem: Environmental > Aquatic > Marine > Oceanic | place: Fram...
AGGATATTACCCTTGTATTCTACGTCACAAAAATGACGCGGTGGGTCAACCTGTGAGCTATCCTTTGACTATGAGCATCATGAGAGCAAGTTCCCACGGGTCAAAGGCCGCATGGCTAAGACGATCTGCGTACTGGAGAGACTGACTAGAGCATAGGCTCGAATTAAGGTGGGAGAGCAAGCTGGTTGGAAGCAGGCTCGATCATGTGAAACCACCAGGAAAGGGTTTTTTAGCGGGTGAGGGGCGACTGTAAGAGTGTCGACCAAGTCGCGCAGTATCACTCGAAGGAATAGGTGAGGAGTGATCCCTATAGTACCGTGACTAAAACGACTGAATGACCGGGGCTTTGTTCTGCGACTTTGTGTTAGTCTAGCCCCGCTACGACGCCCATCGTGGTAAGGGGGCCCTTGTAATAACAGGAGAGTGCTTGTTAAGGTTTATTAAGCCAGCTTAAAGCAAAAAAAATGAGAGCAAGTTCCGCTTGCTTATTCAAATAGTTTAAAAAGTTTAATATTACTTTAGCGTGAAGAAGTCTACTCTTATATTTACAAAATTTACAGACCCTTGTTATAATACGCTTCTCTATTCTTGCAGATTGTGAGCCACTGCTTTAATGTCAATAAGAGTACGAACATATTTTCGATATTTGGGGTCATTGCGCATTTAGCGCGCGCACTTATACCAAAGAAAATTGGAAGCGAGGAAAGGGTGATACGAGTCGACATAGCTGGGTTCCGAGCCAAAACGCTTTGAATTTAAAGACCCTTGTTATAGTACACTTTCTGTATCTTTCGTCCTTCATAATCGCGGAGATTATGAAACTTTGTTTCCAATTCTTGTACTGGAACTTCGACGATTTGTGGGAACAACGCACACGCAGCAGGCAAACCAATACCGAAAGAAGTTAGTAGCAAATACAGAGTAATGGGAGTTGACAAAGCTGGATTACGCGCCACTATTTTCTTTATAAACGAAAGCTTATTCATTAGCAAAGGCGGCACCAACAGAACAGGAATATTCAGTATTGCTCGCGAAGCCGTAGTTGCATACACCCCACTAGCTGCTGCAATTTGGCTTAAGTTGTCACAGCCTGGAACTTCGATTGGTTCACCAAGTCTATCCATGATAGGAATACCCGTGTCAATCTCACCCGACCGGACAATATAACAGTTCAAAGATGATGCAATAACGGTACTTGGAAATGCGACAAATTGCATGACTTGCTTTGCTCGTACGCGATCAAATCTTCTTTTCACGAAAGTACTCAGGCCAAAGGCCACACCGAGTGCAACCCCAACTGCCCCAACGTAACTTTTGAGTAATTTTTCATCGCTCATGAAACTTGCGGCGTTGCGATTGAAATAATTTACACCTGCATTCTGAGATTGGTTCAGCCAGTTAAAAAATAACAAACTCGGCGTGCCTGAACTGCACACCATTGCTGCGCAGATAGGACCGTTGAAAGGAACATAACCGCTCATTCGAAACGGACGGGGTACTGGCTCACCATCATTCGTCCCGGCAGAAGCGATTCGGTGGGCTTCCCACAGCGTTCGATGGATGTTTTGGACAGCCTCTGGTGGACAAGCAATTAATGCGTCAGCATTGTACACCAATTCAGCTGCCTGCTGAACTTCTTCCGCTGAATATAAAAGCAAGCGCGGATCACAGCTAAGCAACATCTTGCTAAATCGACCCTGAAATGTATTTTGATCGAACCGATCCCCATTAACATCAAAGTAAGGAACTTCATTGCCCGTGCTTTGTTCTACAACCGCAGCAACGGTCGATACGGTCGTCACTCCGATACAAACGGCTAACAAAGAATGTACAATAGAGGGACGGGCACTGTCGGCGGAAGAGCCTAAGGATGATGGTTCGACGCGACTTGCAAAAGTGGAGCCGTTCCCTGATGAAGGGGCGCTTACGGTAGCTTTACCTCGGCATGTTGCCGGAGGTGGAGCTGGGCAACTTTTCGGTGAAAGAAATCTCGTTGAGCGAGTTGACAGAGAAGTGTAGTTGGTTCCAATACGCCACATTAAACTGTCGAAGAAGAGGACAAGGTATCGTAAGGTAAACGTGCGCTCACCTCAAGAAGGTATATTCGTGATGGGTTTTGTGTTCTGACTGGTGTGCGGGAGTCTTGTCGTGAAGGATAACTTTTCCTGGTGATGAGTGATGAGGTGTTTCTGACTGTTACACTTTGCACCTGTTTTTCCCATTTTTTGTGGACGGAGGAAGTAGTTGTATTACGTATGTTGTATTTGAAATTGAAGAAGATTTTTGGGCGAATCTCGATAGTTCTTCATTCTTCATCATCTACATGGGTCTGTTAGCTAAATAGCCAAATTCATGTCAAGACTAACCTAGCCGACAGTAATATTGCACCATGGGACAGAACGTCTGTGTTTTGAACAACTTTTTGAACTACCGGGTCGCCTACCGACCGTCATTCACTCAACGTAACAACGTAAAAACAGGAATGTGATTGCACTCTCATCAACGCAAAACTTCAGCTGAAAGTTTATCTATATGCAACTCAGCGCTTAATCAAGAAATCGTGTGGTGACTCTGTAGCACCGTGTGTGAAGTTCGTGCAGAACATTCACTCCCAACAATAAGAAACACATCTGTTATCTGTATACCGGTACTAAATTTTGCAAATTTGCTTTTGTAGTGTATAAGCACATACATTTTCATTGCCGTTCCTAGATGAAAGGAAAACTCCCAAAGTCAATGTGCCGAATTTGATCTAATCAAAATATGATATCATATGTTTATCTACTACTCTCTATTTCATCCGTGTTTGAAGATCAATCCAACCATCGGTTTTAATACATTCCCAGTTCTGAGCAGTGAATGAATCAATGTTGCCATTAAGAATGGATCCGCGCAATAGCTGGTGAAGTTTGGGAAGGTTATAAAAAGGTACCGATGGGTACAAATGATGTTCCGCATGAAAATTCATATTCCATAGTAATTGACGAATAATTGCACAACTTTTTGTGCTTCTGGTGTTACGTAGGCAGTTCATCCCAGTTGAAATTTCACAGTCTGCATGTTCGCAATTTCGAATGAAGTTTATCGGAATAAAACCAAGCACAGCTGGCACAACCCAATACATCAACAGCATCGTCATTTTCTTTCCATCAGTTAAACATAGAGAGAAAACGATCGCATACAAAGAAAGTTGTAGCTGTGCTGATGACTGCAACTGCCTCATCACATCTTTTCCCACAGCGTACTCTTTCAAGCTCCATCTGACACCAGTATAATCAACTGGAAGAGAAAAGCTGGAATTTAGTATTATTCATGTTGTACATCTCTAAAGTAAAGAACATACCAGGTATTCCACAGGCACTGTTAACCATTCGCATAATATGAGAATAAATTATCCCAAACAGGTCGAAAAATTCCAAGATAAAATCCCATCTGGAGCTTGCAACTTTGCGAAATCCTTTCTTGACCAAAACTTCTCGGGTCCAAAACGACGTAAGTTCAGGATCACGGTCAATATTATTTGTGTAGGTATGATGCTGACGATGCATTACTTGCTCATGACGACCAAATTCAAATGATGGTAACGAGAAACAGAACAGGAACAATTCATTTATCCACTTTGTTTTGAAAGCAGTTCTGTGCATGGTCTCGTGCTGGGCGGCATACCCAAAGCATTGAATTTGAAAACCATAAAAAAAGTAGAGTATACAGAAAAATATGATTTTTGCTATACGATAATCTCCGCTTTCGAAACAAAATACCAGTGCAGGTCGTAAGCTATAACCGGTAAGCAAGAGTATAGAAAGGTTTTCGAAAAGTCTTCGAAACCCTTCCCAATCTGATTTTTGGCTAAGTTTCAGAATGATATTATCATCTAAGTATCTGTCACGCTTCTTCCGTTTTGAATGCGGAATATCCGTCCAGTCAGTTTGGTCTCCGGCAACACAATTAAAACCATTAGTGTCACAGTTCCTATCCAGCGTTTCGGCAAGCATTCGGTCACCTCCCGTCGGTCTTATACCCTCGGACTCAGCCTTACTATTCGTATTCATTTATTTTATCGACTTTCAGTCATCCAATCTCGTTCATTCACATTACTAATGTTTTTACAAAGGATTGCTACTGTATCATATTCACGATGTAACGACATAGAAGCGTCCCATGTTCCATTTCCATCTACAGCTACAGCTACAACAGCCGCAGCGAACAAAGTTCTGTTTGGACGATCTCGAGATGTGTTCCGTGTGTCCGTGTGTTCACAATTTTTCCCAATGCAATAAATGTAGTATAATATTACCGAAAAGATACTAATTAAGCCTTATATCAGTAATGACGTAATGACACACAGAGTGTTGCTGAATTTCTTTCTACTCATTTTTGAGGTGCTTCGAAGTATCAATACAATGCAATGCATTAAATATTATTAATAAAACAAAATCGATATTAACTAACACTACTTCGACGCATATTATAGCATTTGAAATTGTTTGAATGTGCGGTATTGCTTGGATCCTATTCGATGATGACAAAGGACCATTTAAGTCGCCATCCACACAAGTCGGTGATGATGACAATCCGACTTCAACTTCATCTGCGTACGATGCATTGCGGGAAAGCTTGTCTTTGGCTATTTCCAGACGCGGTCCTGACTTGCCGACCAAATCCGTCTCGATAGTGGAGGAGCTACATGGATCGATGCGTAAATGTTGTTTAATGGCAAGTGTGCTTCATTTACGTGGAGATGTGCCGATGGAACAGCCCATGATCCGATCGGACGAGAATCATGTGTTTGCTCTAGCATGGAATGGAGAATGCTACGGTGGGCCTATAAGCGCATTAGAAGAAGATTTGAATTATTCAGATGAATCGGATACTGGTGTTATCATGTCCTTAATTCAATCGGCGATTGTATCTGCTGAAGGTTCGAACAGCGATGCTACGAAAGAGATTGCGAATGCACTGAAGAGCGTGAAGGGTGAATACTCGTTCATATTCTATCACTTTAATAAAAATATGGCTTCTCATAGATTATACTTTGGGAGAGATTGTCTAGGAAGACGCTCACTATTAATTCACCGGGATAAGGTAGCGAGTGGAGAGTCACAGAAGTTTGTTTTGTCTTCAGTTATTGGTGCGAGCGAAGCTGAGGCCTTTGATTTTGAGGAAGTTCTACCTGGAAAGATTTACAATTTAGACGTGCAGACAATGGAATTACAAAATTTCGTTATGAATCGGCCTGTGAAATGTTCTGAAAGTGAAGAACAATCACCGACTCTTGTGCAACGCGCGTTGGAGGTGACCGCTGCCAGAAATATTTCTTCATCCATGATTACAGCAGCAGCAAATTTACATGAAAAATTAAGTCTTGCGGTAAAGAGAAGAGTAAATGCAGTCAATCGAAAATTACCGCAAAAATCGGATGATATGGAAAATATTGCTTCTATCGGTGTATTATTTTCTGGTGGTATAGATTCTGTTGTACTTGCAGCACTTGCACATATTCATGTCCCTAGTAATGAAGCAATCGATCTGATAAATGTTGCATTTTCGTCCGGATCGATTACGGGAATAAAGACTGCAATGGAAACTCCAGATAGAATCGCAGCGATCCTAAGCTACCGGGAACTTAAACAGAAGTGGCCAAATCGAAATTGGAGATTTGTTTCTGTCGACGTCGAATACGATGAAGTGTTAGAAAACGAACAAAGAATTTGCTCTCTAATTCATCCCCTGTCAACTCAAATGGATTTTAATATCGGCGCTGCGATGTGGTTTGCTTCTGGTGCATACGGGTCGATTGACTCCAGCGCTCCCCTCGAACCTACGAATAAATTTACATCGGAGAATAACCCGCTTGTGAGATTTTCTAGTAAAGTTAATCTTTCTAATTCACCAGAGAAATCAGTTTGTAGTCGGCGCGGATGCGAAAAATACTGCCTTCCTGGTTGTGTATTCAATGCCTGTCGCTTATGTTGTACATGTTACCAGAAGCCAATTAGTTCTTTTTTAGCTGGGCCCTCACGAATTTGCTTCGCTCATCTTGACACGAAAAAAAAGAAAGCTCCAAAATCGAAAGAAAAGACGACGTTTATGCAGCATACACGATCTTCTTTACGCCAAAAGAATTCTTCGAAAGGTTCTACGAAAAATTACAAGTCTCCTGCCAAAGTAATGCTTTTGGGTATTGGTGCTGATGAGCTCATGGCTGGTTACGGTCGGCATCGAAAAGTATACGAAAAAGGAGGTTATATTGCGCTCGAAAATGAATTGAAAATGGAAGCAGCTCGTATCTGGACTCGAAATTTAGGTCGAGACGACAGATGCATCTCTGATCAAGGTCGAGAAGCAAGGTTTCCTTTTCTTGACGAGGACGTAGTGAGATATCTAACAACGTTGCCTATTGAAGATATATGTGATATGAAGCAACCTCCTGGGGAAGGTGATAAAATGATTCTTAGAATAGTGGCAAAAATGTTGGGCGTTGAAGTTTGTAGCAATTTGGTTAAGAGAGCCATACAATTTGGAAGTCGAGTAGCCAAAGCTTCTGATGTTTATCACTTTGGTTCAAGTAGAAATGCAAACGGTAAATCGATTCACCCTAGAGGTAAATAGACTCATCCTATGCCTTAAAGGTAGATAAGTGAAATCTGAAACTTGAGTCTGGGATATATTTCCAACCTGGTAGCGTGAACTAATGTCCGTGCGCTTTCGCCTATTGGGTGGTTCGTCATACATATTTCACACTGAAATCTTCGTCTAGAACTAAGTTCAAAATTGAAACATAAAGGAGAGGAGATGCGTGTCATGACGTATGCTCGGATTAGTTCAGTTTATTAGTGAAACGGAGGCTATTTGAGGATTTCTGTATAGAACCAAGTTCAAAATTAAAACTTAAAAAAGAGGAGATAATTAAAAATGGTGTGGGGTGGGAGGGAAATTGCGTGTCATGACGTATGCTCGGATTAGTTCAGTTTATTAGTGAAACGGAGGCTATTCGAGGAAATCTCTATAACTAAATTTCTACATATGGAGCAAAGAGCTTTTTGATGACAAGGATTTGTGTCATGACGATGCTCAGATTAGTTCAGCTTGTCAGTGAAATGGAGGCTATTAAAAAAATCTCTGTTATTAAATTCTACATATGGAGCGAGTAGCTTTTTGATGACAACGATCATGTCTTTGCAAAGTTAATACGGAAGGTAACTCGATTTGGTATGAGCAGGAGGGCACAGAAGTGACGGTTGTTGTAAACGTCAAAGATTCATAAAAAGATTTGTTTTCGGCTTACCTACCGTATATGAAGGTTGTGTTTCCTCTCGTTGATGTGATCGATTGTTCAAAGAGTATCTTATAAAGAAAAAGGAATTCCGTTTCAAACTCTTCCAACTACACCGTTTCTTGATAACATTGGTCTAGGTTCCTTTTGCTTCGGAGGTTATTGTACATATTTCTAAGAAGGAAAAGAAACGAAAGAGGAACAAACAGACTAATGAGGCTCTACAAACGTAATACGCCATTACAAATGATGAGTCCTTTAATTTTAATCTATTAATGTTTCCTATTGCATTACTTGCTAGGACGTCCTCGCATCGGAATCATCGTACGTTGAATGTCAATGATGAGAAAAACTGTTCTCTTTTGATAATTATATCCCAGTAGGTATTCGTCATTCGTTTGGTATTGATAGTTTTGAGGAAAGCATAAATGATAGATCAGGTAGTGTTGACGTTTCTCTCATCTCTCTTTTTGAAGAAGGAGGTAAAGAACCAACGCAATCTACCTCCGTTACCAGATTATCTGTAGTGGTAGGAGTTTCATCTTCGTCACTCACCTCCTTGTCAGCAGAAACTCGCGTGTTCTGTACATCCTCAAAATCTCCAAAGTCCTCCTCATCATCTTTATTTCTATCTGTAGAATCCTCAGCAAAGCGTTCACTGCTATTGTTCATAGGTGCCCGAGCTTTAAATGATTCGTTGACTTGCAAACCATTCGTAGAGTCTTCGGGCGAGTCTCCTGACAGAGCGCCTTGGATGTTGTAAAAGTCTCCAAATTTATCATCAAAAGCAACTTCATTTTCAATGATACCTTTACTGTCCTCAAATGCTTTAGATGTTGACGCTTTTTCAAAATTCCCAAAACTCTCCACATCCGTATCGTTTCCGAAATTATCGTACTCATCACTCTTCACCGAACCGACTTTCTTTTTTCCTTCTAAAGAAGAAGTTGTGGTTTCATGCACTCCCCTGAACCCTCCAAAATCATCAACAACTTTATCAGCAACCGTATCGTTTTCTTGTGATGAATTTATGCTGGGAAGATTCCTACGCTCATGATGTGCAGACGTTGACGACTGAAATGCATCTTCAAACTTCCCAAATCCCCTTTCATCTGCGTTATCTTTCACCTCATGAAACGTGCTAGTTATCGAAGAATCAATCATTTCCTCTGAAGGCATTGTTGACTCGTGTTTGTGCTCTGATACTGACTTTTTTTCTTCTGTAGAAAAATTTTCGTTGGTACATACTGGGTCATCAGTTTCTACAGCTATGAAGGAATCGAACAGGCTCATGTCAGTTATAGCCTTCGCTCCACTCGACCATCCTGTGTTTATCACTAGGTCCTTTGCTTTTGGCTGTAAAAATTATTACGTTCAATTAGTCATAAAATAGCACGAAAGAATTTTGATTTATTATACGCACTATTACTTGTGAAAGAGGAACTTCCTCGCCCCAGCGCCTCCCTGACAAAGTAGAAATACTGTCCATATCGATGGACTTGCCGGAGGATGAAAATATACGTCTTAAAAGATCTTTAACAGTGCTACCGTTACTAACAGAGGGGTCCTCCATCGTAAGTGCACACTCTGGACCATCATGCACCTCCGTGAACTCTCCAAAATCATTGTCTTCGACAATAGATACAAGAATATCTTCATTTGAATCTTCTTTTCCTTCTTCGAAATTCTGAAAATCATTATCATCAATAGCTGACGTAACACTCTCATTATTTGTACTATCATTTTCTCCCTCAAACTGTCCAAAATCCTCTTCTTTAACAACAGACGTAGCGATTTCTTTCGAATCATAATTAACTTCTTCAAACTCCCCAAAATCTTTATCTTCAACAGCAGAAATAACATCACCTTTTTGTACGTCATTACCCTCTTCGAACTCTCCAAAATTATCTTCTTCATCCGATTGCACAATTTTATCATCATTTAAATCGTTATTCCCTTCCTCGAACTTTCCAAAGCTATTGTCTTCGGCAGAAGATTCAACATGTTCATTACCTGAATCAAAACTTTTTTCTTCAAAATCTCCAAAATCATTGTCACCAACACAAGCAACACTATTTTCATCAATTTTCTGGAATCCTTCGGTGTTATCGTCATTAGAAGTGTTTACATCCTGTGCATTATTGAGCCCTCCTTCAAAATCACCAAAACCACTTTCCTCAAAGGCGTTCTGGCTAGGACGACCCTCGCCTACATCATTGTCGGAGATTATAGCACTGCATGTCTTGTCGTTGTCTTCAAAAATATTGTTATCAACAAAAGTGGAAGAATTCATTTTAATGCTACCGAAGTCATCTTCTACATCGTCACCATTATTGCTAACAATACTTATCATTTCGTCGTCCATGTTATTGGAATCAAGACTATCACCGAGATAGTCGCCACGATTATCGCCAAGAGCATCTTCGGTTTCATTTTTGGTAGGATCAAACATTTCTTCTTGTATAGCTGGTGTATGACAATCATCTTCGCGGTTTATTCGCCTATCACCGTCGTTTTCAACATAGCTAGCTTTTCCATTAAAAATTAACCCATGTCTTTGACCCATACATGTGGCTTCAATTTGATTTTCAGTTGCACTCTTTATTACCCCAAAATTAGCGTCATCGGTTTCACACTCTGTATCGGGGGCATCGTCAATTTCTAATTTCTTAACATTCTCATTTTTTGACATAGCATCTTCCCTCTTCGTAACAATATCATTTAAAATATTTGAACTCTGTTGATGGCTAACATTTTCTTTAATTTCCATCTCGGTTGCATCTAACTTGATTCCCGATCGTCCACAACTCGGATTAGACTCATCAGGCACTGGCATTGGCGGTCCATCAAAACTCTCTAAGCCGTTGAATCTTTCATTTTTAGGGTCTTCTTGTAAAGAATTTTTCTCAATTTCATTGACACATTTGATATCGTTTGATATTATTGTGTGCTTGCAGTCATCGTTAAAATCAATTGACAGGGTATCTGCATGCAATCCGTCTGAAACCATCATATGGGCTATATAATTTTCTTCCTTTACTGTAGAAGACGCTTCCTGTACGTCACTTTCGTAAACGCAATCATCAAATTTCTCATGCAAATCCGGACTTTCACGTTCCAAAGGAGTGGAAAAATTATTCCATTCAGTATCATCTTCATTCCCACGTATCACAACTGATTCGTGTAGACTGCCTTTTGGAGTTTTAAATTCCCCAAAATCTTCACTTTCGTCCAAAACTTCGTCCGAAATCAATGCATCATCACCAATATTTCGACTTACAATGGCAGTATCCAATTGAACTCCCTCGATTGTATCTTTTGCCGGTGTGGAAACAATAGCAGAATCAGCTATCTCATCATTATCTTTCTCAGATGAGGGGGCAACAACTTCAAAAAAATCACCAAATTCGTCATCCGACATGTTTTACACAGCTTATCCTAGAATGCATAAACTACCACTAATGTATGAATTACCGCGGTTGTGATGAGTGCAAAGGATTCGACACGCAAGCGCTCGTTCTAGTAAATATATGTGAATAAAACCAAAATATAAAATACACCACCTCCATACGCTCGTTCAATATCAACCCGGTGCATGGAAATGAGCGGGCATTGGTGATTGGTGATTGGTGATATACTTGTACGGGGTACATGTGTACTCGTTCATGTGTACATGTGTATATACAGATCCCCTGCTCTCTTTCTTCTTAAGAAGAAGAAAGAGAGCAGGGGACTTTCCATAAATAACCGTTTATACGACTAAAACATATAAGAAACAACAACACGTGTATAAAAATCACAACGAGTTATTGGTTTATCACAACTTGACGAAGATCATCTACAGAGAATATACGACGCGACACACTGCACGAGATTTTCTCTAAACTTCGTTTATCAGTATACAAACACATCCGAAAACCGTCGTCGTTGTTTTGGGGTCGTGGTGAACGTGTAGCATTCGACTCCTCTCTCCCATCCTATACCTATTACTTGTAGCTGCTACCAATAACTGCTCTCCGCTTATCAACTTTCTATTGAAACGGACTTCCATCGTGCAGGGAAAATATGTTCTTGGTAAATTGGTTTTACGACGCGCTTGCGTCTCTCGGTAAGTATTTTTGAAGCACGTGACCTATTAAGAGTGAGAGAGAGGGATGAACTTTGCACTGCTTCTAGTTGTATGACGAACCTGCTTGGACGCGATGAGATATTTATATGAATCCTGCTTGCTATACCGTCTTGCTTGTTTTCTCAATTGCTTTTTCTTGTGAACAGGATTGCACCATAAGAATGCAAAGATATTGTTTCTAGGATTGGATAATGCTGGGAAAACGACCTTGTTACACATGCTTAAGGAAAATAGGGTTCAGGTTCACGTACCGACTTTGCACCCAAATACGGACGAATTGATTATTGGGAAAATTAAATTTAAAACTTTCGATCTTGGTGGTCACGAGACGGCAAGGCGTTTGTGGCAAGATTATTTTACAACTGTGGATGGTGTTGTTTATTTGGTTGATGCCATTGATCGAGGTCGATTCCCTGAGGCAAAGAAGGAGTTGGATTCCCTCTTGACATCAGACGAATTGTGTGGAGTCCCTTTCTTGGTTTTGGGAAACAAAATTGATATGCCCTCCGCTGCGTCGGAGGAGGAATTGAAGTACGCGCTTGGTTTGCTTGATACTTACGGAAAAGATACAAAGCCAACTAATGAAAACAGCGGTGTGAGGCCAATTGAACTCTACATGTGTTCGGTTGTAAGGCGAATGGGATACGCAGACGGCTTTAAGTGGATTGCACAGTTCCTTTCGTAAGGATATTAAATGTTAAATGAAAGAATTTGTTCTTGGGATCACGGAGCAACTATTCAGATATTACTTCAGACTGTGTCAACTTAATTATTTTTCAAATGGATTTCATACATATTTTTGCTTCTTCAATATTACGTGCTCGATTTGAGTAATCGGATTATATCAAGTTTGACTTTATGATTGTATTCTCAGAAAGTCAGATAAAATATTTTGAACGTAGCTAGGATCTGGGAAAACTTCATTTGTGGCCGAGAACTGAATATCTCACGACCATTACATTCGAAAAAAGACAATAACGAGAACAGAAGTTCTTGAGCGATAGCACAAGATTCATCTTGTTACAGAGAACGAAAGTTCTTGACCGATAGTAGAAGATTCACCTTGTTACAGCTGGTTGTCTAGGACACTGTCCAACGCTACACTTATTCTGGAGAAGTCCTTCAGGGTTCGTCAAGTCACTTTTAGGCGGAAATTTATTCCTTATCATAATCTAAGCAAATACTTGAACTGCGTTAATTTCTTCGCGCAGAAGTTGAAGGTTCCGTTTAGTTGGAACAGGGGACGTTTGAGGTTGACACTGGAAAGGATATTTGAAGAATGAGAAAAATCACAAAAACACCAATTTTTGTTGCTAAAATCACAAAAACACCACTTTTTAATCGACATTTTACTTCGCTGTCTACTAGTGACAACCTCTATGTAATTTTCAACATTTTTCATCCTAATTTCAAATTTTTTCCCCAATTAATGACAATTTCACAAATTTATAAAACCATATATATTTTCCATTACTTATCGTAAAGATATTTTGGTCGTGTCATTGTTGCACATTCACCGGAAATGTACATACAATGTATACACACATGTTCTTTTGCGAACACCTCCCAACGCAATAC
>Ga0209092_10003737_pt1 | contig 12983 bp, 12 predicted proteins | sample FraStrMetagenome_FD_187446 | JGI IMG/M metagenome (GOLD analysis project Ga0209092, IMG submission 187446) | Marine eukaryotic phytoplankton communities from Arctic Ocean - Fram Strait ARC3M Metagenome (SPAdes) (version 2) | ecosystem: Environmental > Aquatic > Marine > Oceanic | place: Fram...
ACGGATTACATCTTTTTCAACAGTAATACCTAACAACTAAATAATCTCCTAATAATATTTAAAAAAATGTAAACTTGGACTCTGAAAAGTGATAATCAGTTCGAGACTTTACAAATCAAGCAATATTTGAAGATTCGAGTAGAGTTCCCATTGCAATCGAATTAGCCGAATGACTAACACAAGTACCGAACCTCGGTTACATACAGAATTATACGAATGTAGCGAGACGAAAATTAACGTAATACCCAAGACGATATCCCATTGACAAGATAAAAAAAAACAAGATCCGAGAAGAGTTTCCAATACAACTGAATTAGCCGAATGACTAATACAAGTAGTAGTTGAAGGTAGTATAGGATGCTCATGCAGAGCCATCATCATGGTAGTTAGGTTACATATCTATACAAAAGAATATTACACCATTCGGAAGGATCCGGGCAAGATCACAGTCCGACGCCACTAGCCGAAGGGGCTAGAATAGCCCAATACAGTGAAACTAATCTAATAATTTCATCTCTTGTTCAAAACGACAGCTAGAAAAAGTTGAGAAATAGAACCCTCGAGTTAAAGTCACCGAACCGAAAAATAAAGTAGGATCGAAAAAGCTATGAAAAGGAATGTACATGTACCGGTAACTAAAAAAAGTTATATAACGAAGCGTCGAACAGACAACGAACAATCGAACCGAAAACAAGACGAAAACGAATAGAATGTAAGTTTAGGACTACAGTGTATGTATCGTATTTTTGTTCTATGCAGTAAGAATTTTGCAGAAAGATTACTCGTGCTTCAGTAGAAATCGAAAAGTTTTATTTTTTAGACTTATGAAAGCGACTGTCATCCTATTGATTTAAGCACGATATCTTTCGTATTCTGAAGTTCTATCCGTAATCATACTAGTCGTATGATTGAAGTTCTTGCTCAGGAAAACGAATAGAAGTTAATAAAATAAAAGCATACAGTTTAAAAAAAAAAAATAGAAGTCACATGTCAGCAGTAAAACAGTGAAACAGTGAAACAGTGAAACAGCTCAATTATTTAAAATTTCACATAATTAACAAATTGGAACGCTGTTCATTTCTTGCAAATCCAACGAGGGAACAAATTTGCAGAGAGACATCAATTTTAACACCATCGTATTAAAGTAGACTTTGAACGAGAAGAGAGCCACAGATTCAAGCCCATTCCTAGCAGATCCGACCGCGTTGAAAGTTACCAAGTAATTTATAAATCAAAGACCTTATCATTTAATATGAAGTTAGCAAACAATAATGACGTCGCATGCGGATTGCTTTCAAATTTGACGCTTGAACATTCGTATAGTAATATTACTGGAATCAATGAAGAGTCGCGCAGTAGTGATGAAGATGATGACGACCTGCACGTCTTCCGAGAAGATGTAACGCGTTTGTCAGGCCCGAGCACCCACGAATCGAGAGGAACACGTGGATTGAGTGTTATGGAAGAATCGAGGAACGAAGCACGTGATACTGGTCTTCCATCGCCTTTCGAAGCACACTTTCAACGATCTTCAGATCGAGATGCACAAACAAGACGATATAGTAGGCGGCAGTCGGTCATTAAATCAACTCCCATGAATTTGAACGGAAAGAAGGAAAGGAACACTAACTCGAATTTCGAAAATGTTCACATCAGCAACGTTAGAACAAGACGGTATAGCAGGCGTCAGTCGGTAATTAGATTTTTTCCCATGAATTTGAACGGCATCGTTGAGGAAGACAATTATTAGTCGAGATCGTGTCGACCCTTAAATTCCAAGTTTTCTTTTGATGATGCAAATTGTTTGAAACGGCAGACTGAAACGTCATAATTTGGCACGATTACACGTTTCGTTTTTAAGCTGTCTCTTTTAGACTTGTAAAGTAGAGATCACATTAGCCTAGACTTATGTTGGAAGTTGTTTGTTTGTAAGATTTGCCATAACATTTTCATACCCGACTTTCCCATATGGGCACCATCGTTATCGCAACAATTTTAAGAGCTTTTGGCACAAGGGCGCACTTGAAACAAAAAGAATCATTTAAAACAAAGCAAATCGGCACCGGTGTACAATTTTTCATCAATTACTACTCTTGTTAAGTTAATGATATCAATACACCTCCATCGAGTTGAATTTGAACTCGTCCTGGAGCTCCAGAAGGCTAAAATAGCTAAATACGCACTGTATCTACTATTTTGTTGTCGAGCGGAGCGGTGAAAAATGTAAAATTGACACTCTCAACATCTTCCACAACATAAAAACTAACCGACGCAGCACCATGCCATGGACAGCAGCCAACACAATTCCTCAAGGCACCATCCACAATAAAAATGGAACTGACGACGATGACACTTCCTCAAGTTTAGAGGCAACCATTGCACGATTATCAAGCAGCTATAATGTCGCTATGGAATGTGTGGGGGCAATGCATGAAGTTTCGCGGCATCATGGAAATAATGACCAGGATTGCAACATTGATGAAGTGCATCAGGTGTTACGTAAGACAGCTCGAACGGCTCGTGAAGCGTTTGAGGGTATTTTGTGTGATCCCCTTGTGGTGAGGCTTGTTCCCGGCGTATATTCCATCCTACGTATGTTGAAGGAGGAAAAGAATAATAATTGTTGTAGTAATGGTGAAAAGTATGGAAGGGGCTTTGTTCAGAGCTTGTTGATGCAATGGACGACGAATCAAGATTTGTATGAAGAAAAGGGTGGTTGTCGTCATGATCGGCACGATGGTCTTTGCAAAATTGTGTATTTGTCACTGGTTAATTATGCAGATTTGCTTATGGGTTGCTCGCCGAGTGTCTTTAAAGATGCTAGTGCCAGCTGTGGTATAATGAAGCCATATCGAGCTGCCGTGAAGGTGCTATCCCAGTGCAAATCGAAATCGTTATTTCTTGATAGCAACGAAGATGATAACGCAAAGGATGTCATCGTTCGCAAACTTGTGTTTGTTTCATATTGCGATGCTGCTCAGGTGGATGCCTCGGATCCGACTCTGTGGTTGAGAGCAGCATCGGCGGCAAGAGCGCTTTCATTATCAGCTTTTTGTTCTTCATGTGAAGAGAGTGGAGATCATAGCATGTTTGAGTTAAAGTCAGTTCTCCGTCGAATGGAACGACATTGTCTCGAACGTGGGAGTACCTGTATTGGAGATGGAAGAGATGCTACGCATCCAAGAAATCGTACTATTCAACGAGCGTTGAGACATTTTCATATAGAAGATAGCCAAGCTGGATCATTTAAATTTGAAGAAAAGGATCAGGAAATTGATTTTTCTCGTTACTTCTATGACGAAACTCAATTTCGCAGAAAACAGCAAATTCATGTCATCGAAATGGTGCGATGTTCTTGGGTCTCCTTGGGACGATCTCTCATAAGGGCTTGTAATCGTGGTATCGAAATATATATGCGCAATGAAGATGCATCATTCGTTGGTAGATCGGTGGGTTTTTTAATTTGCCGTCTTTTATGCTATATCAGTATCTGCTCTTATTTGTTTCTTTCAGAATTCTATAATATTTCGATCTCCCGTCGTTCGTTTGTATTTACCACCCTTGCTCGCGTTATCGCCTACTTTATTAAGCAAAATTATTTCGTTTCTCAGCGAGTCGTCTCCTCTACCCAGCGTGGATATTAGAAGTCTCGAGTTGACATGTCGCGCCCTATCTTCTTCTCTGATATCTGGTAGGGCTTTAAATGATGAACGTGATGATATTATATCTGAACGAAAATTATCCGACAACAAACAGGAACGAAAAAATAATCAACATTCGGTTCCTCGTAAAGTTCTTGACAGTCGACGAGATTTTGAAACATCGTCCAAATCGAATCGATCGTCGAAACGAGTTTTGTCAAGAACAATATCTTCCGAAAGAAAAAATGAAAGGAAAGCAAAACGAAATTCGATTACTTGCTTACTTGCATCAATCGTCTTAAAATGCAACGAAAGCGATCTAATTACGAGGTCTGAATTGGAAAATGCTTCGTGGAAAAATTACTTTCCTATAAACGTAGAAGAACTGTCCGATAAAGACGAAAATTCGGGGAAACCTCTAGTCAATGAAGATAATGCCTCTTTGTTTCAAGGGAAAGCATCAGTGACAAAATTTTTGGAAGGATCGACTGAAAAGTGTCTCAACTCTTTTGATTCGCTTTTCGAATACCTTTCTTTCATTTCAAAGAATGTGGATGACACTTTTTTAATTGAGAATTCAAACGTTGTCTTTAGCTCCTGCATTTTGGATGGTTTTGATTCGTTGATAAAGTGGTCTTTAGGATGCCGTCCTAGTTTAGATTCATTTGTATCCTACTGGGTTGGTCCTCGTTCGGATGAGCTTGTAACACTGGAGAATGCAGTTGACATTTTAGGCCTAAACTTGCTTCAGGCAGAACTTAGAATGAAACGCTGTGAAAAATATGGCCCATTCTCGCCTGAAATAAAATCGGAACTTCATCCACTTAGAGGTTTGGTTGAAACTATAATTGGTTTGTCTTCTTCAAAGGACGTTTTCCCGGATAGTGAATGCTTTATTGACATAAAGTGCAGATCTTATTGGTTGGCTACTACTTTCTTCCTTTGGCTAAGCAAAACTTCTCATTCTATTCCTCGTGTGAACAAACGCTATAATGAAGTTGCTTTAGATTACCTTGAAAACGCGATTAATTGCATATCAGAAAGAAATGGTGCTATGATATCTACTCGGCATATGATCTCTCCGTCTCGAAAAGGCGTTCATTGGAAGGTGATTACTCTCGAAAGTTTGGTACATTTTAGAGACTCAATAATGGCAGCTGCAGACATTAACGACGCCAAGATTAGGTATGACGCGATTTTGAAGTTATCACCGGAACAAAATAATGAGCGCGAAAAAGTCTTGATGTGTGTTAGTGCGACAGTAGAGAAACATCACTTGAATTCAAAGTTTCGTAAGTCAAAAAGGAAGATGATTGAAATATTTACCGACTTCTTAGTTTGCAACGAAGCTGAATTGCGTAACGCTCTACCTATCAGACAAGTTCAACTTAAATCTAATGATTCCCTTGTCGATGTTTGGAAGAATTTGTGGTACTCAGTACCTTTGCTCTCAGTCACTGATCTCTCTCAGAAATGCGAAAGTAGCGAGCTTTCGCTTTTACGAATGTTTTCGTCTGGATGCTATATACTTTCAAAGAAAACCGTAATCCTTACAAGTACCCTTTGCAAGTTGATTGTTGTTGCTTGCACTGAAATTGGTGATAATCGCGGTGAAATGAGTGACGACGAATCGTCCGACGATGACTACAAAAACAGTCAAATATCAGATCGACGTATTTCATACTTCAAAGAGCAGACGCTTTTCATCGCTATAAATCTTTTCATTGACAAATTGGTATATATTCTTTCAGAATCATTGAGTAAAAATTCAGCCTTGCAATTAGATGCTGTCCTAAGCGAAAATAGTTTATTTGAGGCTGTTCGATCTTTATTGAGCTGTGATTCTTGCGATCAAGAGACCTTTCGCCGTGTTCAAAATATGATGAATTTGTGCTTCAAATATTCAAATACTGCGCATTTAAATAAAACTTATTTTTTGTCATTAGTGGAAGTCATTGTTTTGCAGAAGGATTCTGTTCGTGTTTTGATGCGGTCCAGAAACAACAACACGTCAAGGAAAAAGCGGCTGAGTCGAATCGAATGTAGAGGACATTTTATTGCCTCTATTGCATTATCGATGTCTCAGATGCTTTCCACAAATTTGTCGGTATTTAAAGATGGAGCATTAAGGTATTCTGCATTGTTAACTGACATTTCTCCAAGAGACGAAGAGTTGGAGGGCCCGTTAACTCTCCTTACAAAATCACTTTCATGGCTTTGGAATTATATATCACCGAATGAAAGTACAGTATATACGACATCTCAAAATCAAAATTATCGTCAACTTCATTCAACATTCTCAAAAATTTTAAAGGTTCCAATTGCTTCAACGATTGTTGCTTTATGTGGCGCCGTTGGTGAGACAAGTGAGCGCTCCTATAGAGTTGATATAACAGAGTTTTATGATTCGGATTGCAGCTTGAATTCTTTGGAGTTAAAAAAAATTTCAAGCACACGACTGATTATGCATATTCGCCTCTGTGTACAGTGTTTTTTGACAATTGCTAAGAGATTTTCTGAGCGTATGATCGATTCTACACCTAATACAGAGAATGGTCCGTTGTTACCACTTGTTCTTGTCAGAGTTGTAACTCATCTCGCCGATATATTTCTTACTTATTGCAATTTTAATGACATTTACGTGAAGACAATGACAATGGGAGAACAATACAAGAATAAGGTCGGACTATGGGCAGAAGATTTTCCCTTGCAATCGATTGGAAATGGCATCGATGAGTTACTGATGAAGGCTTACTTCCATTTACATGGGCTTCAGCTAGAATCAACGAATTCTTCGATATATACAAAGACTGAGTTTCTGCCTGAATCCGTCCGAAAAGCGTGTCAGTTGTACCGATGTGCTGCTCGATTACATTCACAAAATAGTCGGAAGGCAATACCGCTCGCTGTACTTGAATTCGTATCTGCGCTGCTTCCTCCCCTCGAAGCATCTATCTCGTCAAAAATAATACATACATTTTTATTCGAAAATGCGGAGGTAGGTTTATATGAATTTAAAATTGTTACTCTTAAGCTTATATTTTGTATCAAATGACGTAGGAGAAGTATAACTTTTTTGATAAGAATGGATCTTTAGAACTCCCCAATGTTCCTCATTGGATTTTGAAAGAGGGTTCGCCAGAAATCATTGATTCCAGTTCAAACAAAGACGAAAGTTATTTTGTGCGGAGAGCTCTCAGCCATCACTTGGCTAGTGGACCACTTCCTGTCCCATCGAGAGAAGTAAATAATTCAAACAAGGAAAATGATGAATTGATTGAGGAACGCAGCAAAGAAGTCCATTTTGAAAATGCACTGCGCCATAAATTTCAAGCATTAATTCTCGAACTGCGCTTCAATCCGACTAAATTTGAGAGTTGGCTTCGTGCTGGACAATGTCTTACGTCTAAAGTTGATATGATCTCCGATAGAATACAATTTGCGAACGATCCATATATATGTCAACTTTTCTTGTTAGAACCGAATAAAGAAACTTTTCACTCAACTCTTCATTCTTACGAGGAAATAAAGGCTATGCACGAGTCTGATGATTCAGAACCAATATTTGGGGACGACTCAATAAGTGATCTCGAGCCGTTTATTCTACATAACTGGTCATCCTTTACATCATTACACGAATGCGCTCGATGTATTCGATCCATGATCGATCCTATTCAAACTAAAAAATCAATTATCGATGACTTGGATGAACTTTACTCTAATAAAAGGTTTGCGGATTGGCAACAAGGTTGGGGTGGTGTTTTCATTTCGGCGCTAATGAGAGTTTCAAAGCGTTGTTTTGCTATGGCACTATATTTGGCTGATAAGGCCTTAGATAATGACAATGACATAGACGTAGATGTTTTATCTGAAATGGCTGAGATTAGTGGGGCTGCTATTTATTCTCGTCTACATCGTTCAACTTTACACGGTGTTCATATGAAAAAAATGACGAATGGGAGAAAAGCTGTCACAGCAAAGACAGCACTTCGTTGTTTCGAATATGCGAGAACAATTAATGACAAATTTGAGGGAAATTTGTCTTTGTGGGAAAATTCTTTCATGACTGGCAAATGCATTGAAAAGATCGCTAATAGTTGGAAATTTGAAATTTTTTTGAATTCTTCTGAAAGAACGTATGCCATATTAATGGAGAAAGCGCTTACGAGTTATCAAAGTGCATACAAAGAGGCTTTGTTGTACTATGGAGAAGACAAAGTCGATTTTGTTGGTGGGGGTTCAAGCCATGGGCCGATCGAAGCTTTTTACAGGCTCCATGCTTGTCGATTAAAAATACTTTTGAATGCTGTTTGTTATTGCCCTGATTTAAGAAAGATGGCAGAAAGAGAAGCAATCGGATTATGCGGACGATTTTGGTTTGGTGATCAGAAATCAGAACGGTCGGAAGACAAGGATGAATTATGGGGTTGTCTCGCAAATGTTATAGCATCACTGGTTTTTTGTCGCAACGATAATTCTTATTTCCATAGATCTGTTTATCGCCATGCCCAAGCACTTTGCTGGTCCCCAAGGATTTTATATGATGATGAATGGAAGAAGCAGGGCAGTTTGACGGTTCTACCTCCCCACAAAGCAGCATCTCTGCGAGGGTGCAATTCCGGAATGCCATGTGTAGAATCAGCGGCTTCAGTATTGTCCGTGTTATTTGATAAGAAGAGGCAGCAAATGTGTAATGTTTGGGTCACGTCGCCAGTGTCACCAAGTCCATTTGAAGATATTAACGCGTTTCCTCGTAAGTTCAACGCGATTCGAATGAAGTATTTAGGTGCCTACGTGGATTGCCTCCGTTTAGTTAGAAATACAGTAAAGCTTGAGACAATGCTCAGCTGGACAAAGAGTTTGAAACGTGATCTTTCAGGTAGGATCTCAAGCTGATTTTATGTAAATATATGATGTCTTATCCCTGTATGCTGTTCGTGTTAAGGTTTTTATTATAGTAGTGCGTTATGTTGTGGAGGAGATCCCGAAGATAATCCAAACAAAGACAGTCTAGTAGAGGGCGCCGGCTTTTCGTGGTTCGCAAAGCGATATATCAATGGAGCTATCGCAAATATTCTGTCATATGAATTGGACGAATTCAATTCTTCTAGGAAAAAATCTCAAAGTGAAGAGGATAATAAAAAAAATAATGTCAAATTAAAGGCTATTGCCGAAAAGGTGCTGCAATGTTTTCAACGGATTAATTGCTCCAATTCCGTCATTTGTAGCCACATTGAAGACAATCTTTCTTTGCCGGAAGTTCAAACATTATTTTTCTGTTTTAAATCAATAGAACATGATTCATCTGAGGAAATCACCCGCGATACAGAAGAGCTGTTTGCCGAAGCAATAAAAGTCGTCCAATCTTTTACGTCGCCGTACAAAGAAAAATCTAACAAATTGAAGAGGAAACTTCAGCCAAATAGTCGGGAAGAAGAAGATATCCACAAACAGTTAATTGCTGTCGACGGATCAAGTCAAAGTAAGAAACACTTTACTGTAGCTGTGCCGGAAGGTCTCAGAGCTGGATCAACCTTTACCACCGTCATTAATGTTGGTGAAACATCGAAGAAAGTTAAGTTGAAAGTCCCATCGAACGAGTCCAAAAGACTTAGGTTTAGCCTCTATGTTTGAGTTGATTTTTTCGCAATGTCGATTATCTTTGTTTTTTTTCTTGCTTTGCTTCCAAGCTCAGTAGTGTATGCGCACTCGATGAAACGAAAGAATTGCGTTGTCTACATAGTATTGGCAATCCAAAATCAAAATGCAGTGACAGATCAATCGTTTCTTTAGGAAACGCTACATCTCAGGAATTGGTTGGCACTGAAAATCAAGCTTGCGTTTTTCTCGCAGGTGATGATTATCACACATGGCCTTGAAACTGTTTATGGTGCTGGGATAAATAAGTGATAAGGAAAAGTTAAATCGATCGAAATTGTTCAAACTGTCAATCTTTTTGGTAGAAATATTTCATGAAAGAATGATTACTTTCAAAAACATACGAAATTAAATCCTGTCGGTATTTAACTTGCCATCCTTTAGTGAGTGTACACTGATAAAGAGGTTTAAGGCAAATCCTTGCAGCACCTTAAAATTAGGAGATTGTCGATGATTGGAAGAACTTCTTTCAGGACTGTTGAAAAAAAGAGAAAAGTGTAGATGTAGAAAGTTAATTCCAAGAAAGCTCTTTTGTGTATTAGAGTCAAGCATGTCGTTGTCTAATTTCACTAATATTTGTCTTATGTCAAGATAATTGGAAACATGCTCGCATCATGTTGTCCTGGTGCGAAAGAATTGGTTCGGTAGTAGTCACATGGTATCATGAAGCATCATCTATGCATGGTAAATTATTGGAGATTCAAAATTGCAGACGGAAAACAGCAATACAGGGAGTCAAAATAAGTTGATTAATTTTGAACACACTTAAATTATCGAGTGACAAACCTGACCATATTGTAAAGAAGTACACCCTAAAACATTGAAGAGTTTAAGACCTTTCAGCTAGACTGCTCCTCTTCTTTCCTTTCTTATGTCGTACTTTCCATGCGCGGCGTCCTGAAGTGCTTCTTCCGGTCTCAGAAACGTCCATATAGATTCGTGATACATTGTTGACATCGCTTTTCCTTCCTACTGATTTCGAAGGTTCGTCAGCAAATACATCTACTTCCCCTTCTTCCAATGCAACACCCTCCAAATCAGTTGATCCTTCAAACGATTGGAGAGGATCATTATCTGTTCGTCGCGCAGCAGAATTATTTTTCTTCGTTCTCCTCCGTTTTCTTCTCTTGCTTAAGTTAGCGACTTGCATTCCACGTGGTAGTAAATAGTTTGGTACATTTCTTTACATATGAAAGAATGCGTAAGTAAAATTCAACATAAAAGGCTTAAAATTGAAACGGCTCACTTACTTCAAATGGCTTTTAACTTTAGAGACATGAGTTGCTTGTCTATCATGACGAAGCAACTGCAAATCTTGGGGATTATCTTCAAAATGTTTTTTCAATCTTTCAGAATTCAGAAGTTCTGCCCTTAGCTCCGCAATTCTTGTCTCTCTAATTGCCACTTTTGTTACTGCTCTGCTCACGTCCTCAACTCGATATCGGAAACCTTCTATCTCTTTCAAGTCGAATTGAAGAGGAGAAGGTTGTGGTTGACCTTTCAACTCGATTGGATTTTCATCCATTGACGCTGCAGTAAGTTCTTCAGAAATTGCCGGGACCGGGAGTGTGGGTTGCATTTCCTGCACAAGTGTGAGCATATCCAGTTCATCGTCACTTTTCTCGTCTACGAGAGATAATGCAACTCCACTTGCGCCTCCACGTGCTGTCCTACCAATTCGATGAGTATATGATTCGGGTGATAAGGGCATATCAACATTGACCACAAACGAAACCCCACGAAAGTCAAGGCCGCGGGAAACGCCGTACTCAGAATCTTTCCTTTGCCTCGTTTCCTTTACAGTCTTTTTTCTCTTCTTTTTCGTCCTCTTTGCATCGTCATCCATGTTAGAGCTGTTACCTTTGTCAATCTCGTCCAAGGTGTCATCATTTTTTTCATCCTCATCCTCTTCATCGATATCGTCATCAGTAATCTTTGAACTTCCGTCATTCATACTTTCCTCTGTAGCAATCAAATAGTCAAAATTACCAGCATTAAAACCTTCGATGATACTCATCCGACTTTGCAACGGTAGTTCAGCATTCAAAACAGCACTTTGGATGTGAAATTGCTCAAAAAAGAGCTTCAATCTGTATGCAGTATCTGTTCTAAAAGTAAAGATAAATAATAGGTTATTTGTACATGAAACGAATAAAAATATTTCATATAAACGCGAAATTGTTTATTCTGTTCGTCACAGTGATTGATTCAATTGTGGCAGGACTTAAAAATATGCTGCTATGACCAATTCATAACCAATCAACCCATCTACTCCTTCTACGAAAATAGAAAAGAAAAACATCGAGTCACTTACTTGTTGACGAAAAACAAACCTTTTCCTTTCAAGAGACCCAACTTCAAAAAGACGTACAAGACAAGTTGCTTGTCTTGTAATGGCAAGCTTAGATAAAACTGCATTAATTTTCCAACTTTGCGACTCTTTTCCTTCTCATGCTCCTCTTCAAGTTTCAAAATAGCGGGAGAGTGAAGCACAATAGCTTTTAATCGGTCCACTTCTGCCGATAACGTTGCAGACATTAAAAATCCCTGACAGATCTTAGGTAGCGACTTAACTAATTCAGTTACATCCTGGCTATAACCAAAACTCAATATCAAATCCGCCTCATCAATCACTAGATTTTGTACACTCTCCTTCAATACAACTGATCCATTCTTCACATGTTTCAGCAAACCCGCAGGCGTCGCCACAACTATCGATGGAGTATCACGCAGCATAGCAGCCTCCTGCTTTGTACTCGCAGTCCCCAACTTAATACAAGTGACAACTCGGTTGCAATAATATGTCAATTCTTGTACTACATTATAAACTTGGGCCACGAGTTCTTTTGTTGGAACAAGAACCACCGCTTGAACGCCAACAGATGTCTCATACTCGCTTTTCTGAATAATTTTATGGCAAATCGGAACTAGATAGGCTAGAGTCTTCCCACTGTAGAGCATATACAGAAAATAAGCATAGTAATCAATATTCAAGAGTTAAGCTAATCCAAGGTGCAATATATTGTTCATACCTCCCCGTTCTTGCTTTACATACAATATCTCGTCCTTTGGCAATGGCCAGATCGAGGCACTGCTCCTGAACGAGTGTCGGTTTCACTATACCTATCCGGGCGATTGCTTTCCTCAATCGCATGTCCACATCAAGACTTCCCAACAGCTCGGCATATGACTGATGTGACTGTGTCATTTTAATTTCACCTACTTTATGTTTTTTTTCACAGGGTACCTGCGGAGACCAAATGGGTTGGTTTTGTTCGGTAAAATTGAATGGCTGTTGAGAGCATATAGCTAGGGTTCCTGGTAGACCTTTTCGAACGTGGTATGCCACGTGGCATACCATGTGATCAAATTTCGCAAAATGGTAGACACGTATACCACAGTGGTATGCCACACATGGACCATCCATCTGACAATCATCATAACACAAGATGCAGCACTATCAAACAGAAATCGAGCAATATAATTCATTTGATCCATATCAATTAGTTCAAATTACTGAAAGCATTTATTTTAATTTTATTTTGACATGATGAGGAAAATATTGGAACAAAACTGACAAGTTACAGAGCAATCACAGCGTATTGCACGTAGAAGAGTATTATAGGTCTGCCATCATGGTAGACCTCATCCTCGAATGGTAGTCCGGCATACCTCAACGGTATA
>Ga0209092_10003738_pt1 | contig 12983 bp, 4 predicted proteins | sample FraStrMetagenome_FD_187446 | JGI IMG/M metagenome (GOLD analysis project Ga0209092, IMG submission 187446) | Marine eukaryotic phytoplankton communities from Arctic Ocean - Fram Strait ARC3M Metagenome (SPAdes) (version 2) | ecosystem: Environmental > Aquatic > Marine > Oceanic | place: Fram...
GCCTAAGTGGAAGGCTAGGACTCGCCGTGGAATGTATTTGGGAAAGTCAGATGAACATGCTAATACCGTGGGTAGAATATTGAACTTAGATAGTGGTTATATTTCTCCCCAATATCATTGTGTTTATGATAACTTGTTCTCAACAGTTCCTAGTTCTGAGGGAGGCTTATACCAAGATGGTACATTTGACCCTAGTAAATGGAACCAATTGATTCAATCTGGGCATGAAAGAAGCTATGAACCGGAGTATGATATCAATGGGAGACTCCTACCTGGACCAATGTTGAGTGATGAGTGGCTATCAGGTGAAGAAAAGCTTCTACGTAAGCAGTTGAAAGCAAAGCGCTGGAGGCGATTAAGACAAATGCGAGACTTATCAGATGTTCCAAGTGATAATAGAGATCTCCCAGCCCAAAGGGAAGGTGATTCGACTCAGCAGGCTACTCCTCAGAGAGAGCCAGAAATAGAATTTGAGATTGGTGAAGATTTAGATTTGGAGAATCAACCAGGTTTGGACTTTCAGAGTCAAACAAGTGAAGGGGATTCAATCCAGGAAGCTTTCAGGCGAGTAGATGAAGCTTTAGAGAATCAACTAGATGAGATTCAAAGATTGTCACCATTTCAACGAACACGTAGTGGTAGAAGAGTCCGGAAACCTAATCGCTTAATCTCAACTATGTTCACCAACTCTAAACCTTTTGCTAGTGAAAATATAGCTACCTACTCTGATCTCGGTCGTCAGCGAGTTCGACAGCATACTCTCGATGAGATGTTCTTACATGAGCTTAATTGGACATGTTTAGCAGATCTATCCACTATATCAACAGAACGAGTTTTCTTAATGATAATTGCCATGCATCAAACAATGGACTATGAAGGGAACACTTTTGAAGAATGGGATCCGATGATACTCTCATCAGTAGCAAATTCTCAGGACAATCCAACCTGGAATCATGCAATGAATGGACCTAATAAGAAAGGCTTTTGGACGGCTTGCGAAATAGAGATTACCACTCTGGAGAGAAAAGAGTCCTGGATTGTCGTTGAAAGAGAGAGCTGGATGCATGTATTGCCATCAACATGGGCTTTCAAAATCAAGCGCTATCCGCATGGTGCCATACGTAAACTGAAAGCAAGATTTTGCGTTAGAGGTGATTGGCAAGTAGAAGGAGTAGATTTCTTTGAGACATTTGCACCAGTAGTTAGCTGGACAACTGTAAGGATCATGCTTATCTTAAGTATCCTATTTGATCTCAAAACCAGGCAAGTAGATTATACCGCGGCATTTGTTCATGCATTGATTGATGCAGATCCAAATCTAGAGTTCATGACTCAGGAAGAACGGAATCGAGCTGGTGTATACGTTGAAATGCCTAGAGGTTTTCGAGAAGGGAACAAAGTATTGAAACTCCAACGCAGTCTGTATGGGTTAAAGCAAAGTCCTAGAAACTTCTTCTTACATTTGAAAAGTAAACTTGAAAAGTTTGGATTCAAACAACAGATTGATCTAGATCCTTGTTTGTTTATTAGTGACAAAGTCATCTGTCTTGTTTATGTCGATGATACTTTGTTCTTTGCCCGCGATGAAAAAGATATCGATGAGGTAGTCATGTTTTTGAAGAATGAAAATATGGAGCTTGAGGTAGAAGATGATGTGGCAGGGTTTTTAGGAGTCCACATTGATCGTAAGAAAGATGGAAGGATTACGTTGACTCAACTTGGTTTGACAGATCGTATCATTAGGGCTCTCAATCTAGGAGATTCCCACGGTAAAGAGACTCCGGCAGAGTTTGGAACACTACCTAAAGATTTGGATGGAGAACCAATGAACGGCACTTTTAGTTATCCCAGTGTCATTGGAATGCTTTTGTATCTCAGCGGCCATTCCAGGCCGGATATAGCATTTGCTGTCAGTCAGTGCGCTAGATTTACACATTCACCTACACGACTCCATGAAGAAGCATTGAAGCGAATAGGACTTTACCTTAAACAAACTAGAACAGAAGGTCTAATATTGGAACCAGATTTGACGAATGGTTTAAAGCTGGACTGCTATGTAGATGCAGACTTTGCGGGTCAATGGGGGTATGAGGACAAAAATGACCCTAGTTGTATGAAGAGTCGTACAGGTTTCATTATATTCATGTCTGAATGTCCAATCTTATGGGTATCAAAGTTACAATCAGAAATTGCAACCTCTACTATGGAGTCCGAATACATTGCTCTCAGTACAGCAATGCGGGACCTTCTCCCATTAAAGCATAAAGTTGAAGTAATCGGAAGAGCTTTAGGGCAACAGGAGACAAAAGTAGTAGACATTTGTAAAACTATTATTCATGAAGATAATACTGGGTGCCTTAAGTTAGCACAAATGGAGCCAGGGAGGATGACTCCAAGATCCAAACACTATGGAATAAAATACCACTGGTTTAGATCACATTTGATTCCTGAACAAATTCAAATGAAAGAAACAAAATCCGAACACCAGAGAGCGGATTTCCTCACAAAATCTTTGCGGAGATTAGTATTCAAACAGAATCGACAACTCTCCATGGGTTGGTAGTATTATAAATCAATATTCGTTCGAGAGAGAGTATTGAAAGTGTTGAGAGTAGTAGGTATTGCGAACTCATTTCTTTCTAATTATATATACGTACATACAACCGATATACATGAACAATTTCTTTAGATAGCTGTAATAGCTTATAATTTTACAATTTAATGTCTGTCAATAACGTATGTAGGAGATGCATATAGATGTGGAGTAGTATCAACAGCACGATTAAAATTCATCCATGAAAGAATTTATAATTTACTTAATTTGCACAATCTCCCCCGTCAAATCCACATTCTTCCACATTGTATCCACCTCCATTACAAACTCCATTGCCAATATTCCTTGGTTCAGATACAGAGCACTTGGGATATTTTTGATTAAACTCCAAACATTCACCATCTTCATATCCGCACTCCTCCACATTAGACTCTCGTCTGTGACATATTCCATCCCCAACTCTTGCTCCACCATCACTAACAATAGCTCTACAATCAGGATACTTTTGATTAAAATCCAAACAATCTCCCCCATCAAATCCACATTCTTCCACATTGTATTCTCCTAAATTACAAATTCCGTTTCCAATATTCCATGGATTAGATACAGAGCACTTGGGATATTTTTCCCTGACCTTACTCCCATCTTCATTGCAGTCGCCATCGTCAAATCCACACTCAGGAGTATTAAAACTACACCATCCATTTCCAAAATCCCAATCAATATTATCACAATTGGGATATTTTTCATTCAATTCCACACAATCGCCCCCATCCCAGCCACACTCCATCACATTATTCTGACTATGGCATCGTCCGTCTCCTACAATCAAAGGAAAACCAGTCTTACAAAAAGGATATTTCATATTGAAGTCAAAGCAATCGCCTCCATCCCAGCCACATTCTTTCGTATTGTCTCTACGTCCTCCACATATCCCATTTCCAATATCACTTTTCTCTCCTTTGCATTTTGGAAATTCCTGCTGTAATACGAGACAGTCACCTCCATCCCAGCCGCATTCCGTGGTATTATAATCAAACCCATCACAGATCCCATCTCCAATCCATGACGGAGAACGGACAGAGCAATTTGGGTAATCATTTTGAAGTTGCTCATTTTCTTCCAAGCAGTCATTTCCATCGAATCCACACTCCTCAATATTTGTTTCACTATCACATTGACCATTCTGAATCAAATATATTTTTGATTCTGTGCAGTTAGGATATTGCTGATTAAAATCAAGACAGTCGCCGCCTTCCCAGCCACACTCTTCAATATTTGGTCCAACTCCCATTGCAAAATCGCATATGATATTATCCATAAACGAAGAATATTTCTTTTTCCAGACTTCGGTGAAAGGATCATATACATTATTGGAAACAGGACAAGAAGGATATTTCATGAAGTTTCGGTTCAAATCCATGCAGTCCCCTCCCTCCCATCCACAGACTGCAACATTTGGTCCCACACCCGTAGGAAAATCACAAACATCATTTTTCATATAAAAGAAATATGTCCTGTTTCTTCGAGAAAAAACTGTATTCATGTTAACATCAATATCCTTGATTGGATAATTGGTAGGACAAGCTGGGTATATCTGCGCAAAATATCTTCCGTTGATCTGTCCTTTCACCACATATATCCACCATCCCAACAATCCTCCTATCATGGTAAACAATATGACCTGCAATCTTTTCCTGATTTTCTCATCATCCTCTCTGATTTCTATTGCTATGAGTCTGTCTGACTTTTTAGATAAGTCTACACCAAAGTATCCATGATCTGACAATATGAAAAATATATCATCCACGGATGATATCACGAACAACGCTGTAAAGTCCTTGAGTAACTCCACAATATCACTACTCTGTAGGATAATAATTATTGATGCAATAAGAATAATGACCCCTTGGCTGATTTTTAGTACGTTGGGAACAAATATTCGACCTAGCCATAGGTTGAAGCTAGTGTCATGCTCTTCACCTATGACTTTATTCCATTGAGACTTGGATCCATACCATAGTTGGAATAGGTTGTACAATGTTATAGTAATATCTGTTTGACTGAATAAAGCCAACACAACTGCCATGAACTGTCCAATTCGAACTACAGGATCATTGCGGGGCGGAATATTCATAGTCGCAGCAAAATCATCCTCTACTTGATCTGCGATAATAAGAACTCCAAGAGCAAGCTGAACAGAAAATACTGCGAAGCCCATGAGCCAAGATTTGCTTGGAAGAGGAACAAACACAACATAGTATTTGTTTCTACACCAGGAACAGCAACACCATTTTGGAATGCGAAAGGATCTATGTTTCCAATGAGAGAGCATCATCATTGTGTACATATCTCTTTCGAGCTCGCCTTTGATGTTGGCATCTTTGTTGACACCATACAGAATGGAAAGCCTGTTGCGTCTATGTTGTTTGTAGGATGATGGTATATTTTGGTCCGTTGGGGATATTGCTAACGCATTTTGTAGTGAAATAGTCTCTTGTTGTAACTGATAATCCTTGTCCCTGATACTTTCATTAGCATTTGGTGTTTCTGATGTATCTAGTCCTGATTGGTCATGATGGTGTACATTTGATGAAGTGAGAGGTGCATTTGGTTGCATGGAATCGTGTGAAGCTGAATCATCTGGATTATTGGATGGATGTGGGTTTGTATGGTGATTCTGGTGAGGGGTTTCTCTATAGGACTTTGATGCAGGTAAACCAAAGAATAGAAACACAGGATGAAGTATGAAACTAATCCATCCTGGAATTAGAATGAAGAAACTTGGAGCTGCAACACATCTAATATAAATGAAAAGTATGGAAGTAAAAGCATTCGCAATATAAGCAGCCTTTCGAAGACGCGACTTTTGATGTTTCATGACACCAATCACAATAACAACTTGACCGAAAACTAACAATAAAGCTGCAATAGCTACCATTGCTTGATAAGATGAAGTAGCACCAACCACATTTTGATATTGACCGAAGGGTTGTCCATTGTTGAAAATACATAAGGCCCATCCTATAAAAGTGGCAAAATTTGCCATTTTCATTAGTTTTCTTTCAAAGGTGGAAGTCATCATCTCGAAGACGACTGATAAAGCCAAAATAACAACCCAATATGCTATGCGATTGGATAGTATCAGAAAATAGCCGACCCCACCAAAGAGAAACTTCAGGAGGCAAGTAAATACACTTGCAATGTCGTAAACCAAATGAATTTCATTTTTATCCCAATCTTGGGCATATTGTGTTTGATCTGATATTTGTAATTCTAAAGCATCAAGATTCTCGTCAGCCCTCCCAAAATTTACTACATCGGGCGATTCATTCGGCGAATTTCTTATGAGGCTTGAAACTTGCTTCTGAAGATCAGATATCAATTCATGTAGGTTTTCCTTTTCTTTTTGAAGTTCTTCGACTTTTTTCATCAATTCATCAAATCGTACACCCGGATGATTTTTTTCAGTTTCGTTGATCTGGAATGAACGGACAAGATCATTTAATTTATGTTCCAAAACGATTTTTCCTTTAGTTTCTTTTCCCTTTATTAGTTCCTCAAATTTCTTCACCAATTCACGTTCTCTTTTCTTGGTAAGATCCTCTTTTTCTTTAAATTCCAAATTAAGATCCTCAATCTTCTTCATCATTTTGTTCAAGCATGGGTCTAAAAGTGATTTCTGATCTTCCTCATCTCCACATTTATCTTTTTCATTATCGGCACGTTTACGTGTGAGGTCTGCTATTTTTTCTTTCTCGTTCAGTTGTACTTTCTGCGAAAGAATCTCAAACTTTTGCATTAATTCATCAAAGCGAGGATCCAAAAGAGGTTTTTGTTCCTCTTCATCTTCAGTGTTAGCGATAGCAGAGTGCGATGCGGCAGTCGAACTCAAATCCGTCATCTCTTTCATTTAATCGTTCTCTACTGATGTCTTTCCAATAGATGGTAGTGCTGCTCTGCGGCTGTATTATAAATAAAACACAATTTCCTAACAATTCCACAAAATCGGAAGGGCCATCTTGTCAGCATTAGGATGGAAGAGTTTCTTATCGTTATAATGTCGATATTTTTGATAGATGTGGAAAGATGAATCCAGCTAAATTGGTCATTTCTTTTTGTGTTGTTCGTTGTACAACCCTATAGAGTATTCTAATCCTGTCTAAGTGATATATAACGTCTAAAATGTGTTCGTATTGTTATTTAGATAAGACAAGAACTAAGCATTGAAATAATTATGGCTTGTAGGATAGGTAGTATATTATGTATAGTCACACAGATTGTTGTTAGGATAGACACCCTCACACGATCATGACTCTCCAAGACAGACTTTTTTCCACCCAGCAAGTATCCAAATATCATGGAGTGAAACACCATGTTGGCGAGACACTAATCGAAAAAAAAAAAGACTGCACCCTCTCGGGTAGAGGTGCTGTATAGGACTCTACCATCACGACACAAGAAGAAGATAGATCCTCCCAACTTCGACGTTGGATACTGCTGACTCCCCCCAATAGAGTGGGTGTCATTTGGGATGGAAGTACTTCCGCCACTGTTTATAGTATTCCAACTTAATTCACTAGATTTTAAAACCTGCATTTGGAGATTTTATTGGATACATCGGTATTGATGGGATTGAGACCAAAAAAGTATGAATAAAGGAAGGAAGGATGAAGTACATCTAGGATACTTTCAACATGAAAGAATAAAATTTTGTCCATGAATTTTTCGAATGAGTTACAAGTTGATGCAGATCCGACGCTGTGGAAACTAAAATAGAAGACAGCACTTGTTATTTCAAGAAATAATCAGCCGTCGGTGCTCGATCATTCTCCTCAGAAGTAGACGGCATAGAATATGTAGTTATGAGAGACGTAGACGAAAACGTGAATATACTTGAGGCATTAATGGATTTATTTCTATTATCATTGGCGCCAAATTGGTCAATGGAGAATCATCCTCTAATGACATTGTATTCATCTTATTTTTTCAGTCTTTTGGTATTAGCCTTTCTCGCAACCATTAAATATCAACTTGCACGATAAAGATCCAAGTTGGAACAACTCAAATCAAATATTTCACACAATCTATCCTTCCATTGCAATAAAGGATATGTGGAGGAAATAAATCATTTACAAGCAAAAATTATATAATCCAAGGAACACTTACAAAATAAATGAAAAAAGACACGAAAAGAACTACAAAATGAATTTGAAGAATTAATGTCTATGCAAAATCAATTGAAAAATGATTTGGATGAGTTGAAAGGATTATTGCCGGCTGTCCAGAAAATAACAATTCCCAAAACAAGGCAAACATGATTGGCGAAAAAGTGTCCGTTCATGTTCGCATAATTTGGTCGAATATGAAATATTGGATTTTGATGGATTTGTTGATTTTATCCTACATATGTTAAATAAAGCTGATTCATCTCTTCATGAGACGAATTTGCATTTTTCTCAACAACAGATGGTTTTATAGCCAATCGATCCAAACCATCGGCCTCTATATCTTGCATAAATTCCTTCCTTCATTACTTGCGTTTAGAGAGAGAAATGGATTAACATAGACCCTAAATTACTGGAGTCTTTTTCGTCTAGGTTGACCTTATCATGAAATCTAATTCAGTAGATTATTCGAAATTTTCGATTCGGAAGAGAACAACAAGCACTGCTGTCGTCACCAACGTGGTTCAAAATGGTACACCAATCCTTACCACACTCACATTTTGCATTTTGCATTTTGATTTGGCTCTATGTTTACTAATACCCAGTGCAGTCTTGACGAAGAATGTCGTACCCATCAGCCTCATGCAACAAATTTGATACAATCACACAATCCTCGTTTCAGATTTACTAGATGTATTAATTGACAATATAATTCATTTTAACGATACCTGTGAAAAAACAATAAATGACATTGTGAATCATATGGAATCAATCGCATATATAATATTAGGTAGTAGCATGTAATATAGTCTTGATCTTTTGTTTTGCAATCACCAATTCATGGAAAACGGAATGAAGAAAGATACATTTTGAACCCGCTCTAATTTCTTTTGGCTCTTAAAAACTCATTTGATCTCACAAGAATACGTGTGGGAAGACTAAGATCCATAGCGATATTCATTTTGCTATCATATCAAACCCCCCAAAAAGAAAAAAGGCCTTAATGTTTTGAATGCGAGATGAAAGGACTTGATGCCTTGCTAAGACTAATTTTGAAGCTAATGCATGTCACACATAGCCACAAGCCCAAAGAGTCCAAACTCTATCAATACGAGACCAAAAGCGACAGAAAAATCATTACAAAACAAGTCCTCTAATTACATTCCCATGTGTTGTTCTTCTTGATTTGAATGTTGTGGCTCATAATAGAAGATTCAAACTAGCAGTCAGTAAATGATAAAACATCTTCATTCCATAATATTACATGACAATACATGATAGATTGACACAAAAGGTCATTTGTATATGTTCAGGATGCTACAAGTAAAGAATCGGATCATTATCAACAGCTGCAATATTATTGAAAACTAATTCTTTTGCTGGCTACAGCTTCAATCAAATGTAAACACAAAATAAATAGAGACTTTATTTGCAGGTTTCAGTGTTACTAAAATCACAGCATACACTACCCCATAAAAGGCCGAGATATTGAGACTCTTCATATGCTAAATTATGTTGTAAAAGACTTTTGTGAAAGCTGACGTGAAGCAATTTAATAATGTCTCGCTCAGGAAACAATACAAATGGCATCATTTTATAGCTACTACTCCAATATTCACTATCATTTTTGTAAATGAGCTTCGAAGGTTCCAATAATCAAGCCATCGAAAACCCTTTCGAATTTGATATTGCTTTACAAAGTTTCGCTTGAAAAATCTTTTTATCTTTACCATACATGTCTGAAGGTAATCTTATGGTATTTTCGCAAGTATGGGACATAGGTAATGAAGTAAATGTCATGTTTTCATAGTCGAATTCCACAGTAATGAGGAATTTTGAATTTCTCCTGTCAAACCTGTACAAAAGAACACAAATCCTTCTCGTTCTTCTGGAGTCATTTCAGTAATGACGTCCTTCATAATAGAATCAAGAAAAGGCTGATGGAGATCGCTGAAGTTTTTCATTGAGAGAACAAGTCTTTCATAAAGATCACTTGAGTCAACTAAAGGTGCCGCAAAAAGCTTCTCCGATGCATAAGAAAATGAAGTTGATGCAAGAGTAAATTGTAAATTAACAGTTCCTATTTGAAAGAAATTTCGGATCAGAAAATGAGTTAGTTTCACGAAAAAAATCATATTGTACTCACCATCGAGTGTAAGCCCTTCTTTAAGTGCGCTTATTGCAATACTCTGATTTTCCAATTACGTCCGTAGCTGATTCCGAAAAAAACTCTACTCTTGCCTCTACATCCTGCTTCACTCACAAAAGTCATACCAATATCAGCAAATTGAGCTAACATTTGGCGTTTTGAGTATTTCCCCTTATCTTTTGGCTCAACGTTTTTCAGCAAAACTGACAAAATAGAAATAGCATAACTTAGTTGTGGCTTATAATCGAAGGAAAAATAGAGTGTGTTGCCTTACCGTTGCGATACAAACTGGGTAATATATGCGAAGCGATAGAAATTTCACAAATGATGGCTCGAAGAAGAATAGTTCCGACAACCTTGTAATATTTTTGACCCGGTTAAGAATTGTTTCATAATCGTATAGTTTCATCTTAATTGGGCTATCAGAATTGCCATAAGAGAGACATAAACTCTCTAGATTTGTCCAAATACTCGAGAAAAATTGTCTTGTGGGTCCACCTAGATACAAGTCCGTCATGAGTATGGAAGAAAATATCGAAAGAAATCTCTAGAAACTTTGAAGAAACTTGCCGATTTTAATGGCTCTATCTTCATTTTTTGATGCTGCATTATTTTTGTGATTGATAGCATTATAGAGATGAGCCAGTTGGCTACAATAAAGAAGCAAATATGAGAATTGTCTCAATTGAATCCATACAAATTCCGTGGAATTAAATAACATACCTGAAGACCTGAAGATCCAATAATTCATTGGAAATAGAAATTTCGTCAAGTAAGAGCGATTATCACATTGAAAGAAAGCTTGATTTTTCTTCTCTAGGGTCGTGAATACGTTATTGATATCGAAAGATTCGCCGAGCTTTAGATTTACATCCACAATGACTCTGCCCTTTTCATACGCTTTTAGGATTTCTTTTAGTGATTTTACTTTGGGCAATTGCAGTTCATATTAGAGAGACGAAATCTTGTCTTCTAATAGCACATCGTACAATTTCATTTTTTCCTCGTCTTTGGCGATGAAATGATAATGATTGATGTGTTTCAGAATAGATCTGAATTAAAATTTGTTGACAACTTGGGGCAAAGTCTTTCGTGTGTGTTTACCAATATTACTAGCTCTAGTGAGGAATAATCCTAATTTGAAGAAAATTGTGACACGAAAGATTTCTGTTCTCATTGGTGGGAAATTTTGAGGAACAATTTCATATATTCTTTCGTAAGAGTAAGAAAAGATACATACGGTACCTCATCTAGGTAAGTATACAGCTGCTGTTACGGGCAGAAAAAGTAACCTTTGGCTATTTTGTGTACTCTAAAAGGGTACAAATAGTAACGAATCAATATATTTTTCACTCATCACTTTTCCTTCCTCCCACAAGCCAAACAATGAACGATGGATTAAATAATGGATAGAAGGAATTCAGGACATGACAGATAGAACTACACACTCCAAGTACTAAATGAGTGTACAAATGTGATTCATGTATCCATATAAGTTGGAAATATCCTATTTTGACATCTGCTTTCACCGCTCAAAAATAGAACAGTAAGTCTATTATACCGGAACTTGCTCGGGAAGCGTCCTTGACTACCATTCGTCGGCACTTCCAAGGTTGGATGCAACGTATGTTTCCTAGGTCGACCTCGACGTCGATTGAGAGCATTCGGATCAATTTCTTTTTTCGGATATTTGACGGGAGGAGTGAGGATGCCATCGACGGGGTCCGTGGTGGTAGCTGTGACGTTGACTACGGGCAAGATGGCGGTTTTTCCGGCTGCCGTTTCAGTCACTGCATCCAAAGTGGTGATGATCCTTTCCGTATCCCCAATTTCCTCCTTGGCGATAGCTGATTCCTCTGCAGTATCTGATTCTTCGGGTGACATCGGTGCCTCTGTGGTAGTACTTGGAAGGATCTGTGATGCGGTATCCATTCCTTCAGGTAACGTTTGTGGGTGTGGAAGTAGGTGTTGGTGTTGACGCGGTATCCATCAAAGTGGAGGATGTATCTTCCAGGATCGGAGTCACGGTCTCCGATTCCGTATTCGGTGTTGGCGCAGTTGGGACTGATTCCATGATAGTATTCCAACGTAACTAACTAGATTTTAAAAATTGAATTTGGGGACTTTATTGGATACATCGGTATTGATGGGATTGAGAATTAAAGTCTATGCAAAATCAATTGAAAATGATTTAGATGAGTTGAAAGGATTATTGTTGGCTGTCCAGAAAATTACAATTCCCAAAAATAAGTCGAACATGGTTGGTGAAAAAGTATCCAATCATGTTCGCATAATTTGGTTGAATGAAATATTGGATTTTGAGAGATTTGTTGATTGTATCCAATATTCGTGGAATAGAGCTGATTCATCTCTTCATGTGACGAATTTGCATTTTTCTCAACAGTAGATGTTGTTATAGTCAATCGATCCAAACCATTGGTCTCTATATCTTGCATAAATTCCGTTTAGAGAGAGAAATGGATTAACATGGATCCTAAATTACTCGAGTCTTTTGGATCTAATTTGACCTTATCATGAAATCTAATTCAGTGGATTATCCGAAATTTTTGATTCAGAAGAGAAAGAATGACGAGAATTAAGCATACAATAACACATTCCTCGTTTTAGATTTACTAGATGTATTATTCGACAATATTATTTTTTGAACGAGACCTATGAAAGAAAAATAAATGACATTGTGAATCATATGGAATCAATCGCTTTCAGAATATTAGGTAGGAATATGTAATATGGTCTTGTTCTTTTGCTTTGCAATTACCAACTCATAGAAAACGAAGCGAAGAAAGATACATTTTTAACTCACTGAAATTTATTTTGGTTCTTAACATACCCATCTGCTCTCACAACAATACATTTGGGAAGACTAAGATCCATGGCGATATTCATTTTGCTGTCATATCACACTCGCCAAAAAGAAAGAACGCCATTAAGAATGTTTTGGTTCAAAATAGAAGATTCAAACCAGCAGCGCGACGTATTCAAAATTAAGAGGGTCCAAGTCCAGCGAAGATTTAGTTCGTACGTCAGAGTGCGAGATTTTTAGATCTCTTTGGAGAATGAAATAAAGTTCCAATCCCGCAACCACAAATCA
>Ga0209092_10003742_pt1 | contig 12974 bp, 6 predicted proteins | sample FraStrMetagenome_FD_187446 | JGI IMG/M metagenome (GOLD analysis project Ga0209092, IMG submission 187446) | Marine eukaryotic phytoplankton communities from Arctic Ocean - Fram Strait ARC3M Metagenome (SPAdes) (version 2) | ecosystem: Environmental > Aquatic > Marine > Oceanic | place: Fram...
GCGGCACCTTCTGCAACCACTGGTGGAGCCTTCCCAGTCGGAGCTGGCGTTTGCCTTCGTGTATGAAGACGATGCGCCCCTTGGTCCGCTCACGCAGACTGTGCGCCTGACAAATGTGTCACCACTGCCGCTCACACTCGCCGCTCGCTGCTCACCCCCCTTCAGCGTAGACCTGGCTGAGGTGACGCTTGGAGCGAGCGAGGGAAAGGTCGCCACGGTAACGTTCGACCCTACATTCGACGCCGACCGTGTTTCGCGCCGGCACGAGGCGAAGCTGTCCATCAGCTATCGCGAGCACCCGCGCACGGATGAAGTCGCTCTGGTGGGCGACACCGCCTTCCCGAACCTTGCATTCGACCTTGCGGAGGCGGACTTTGGGTGCCTGCCGAATGGCGCGACGCGGACTCTGAGCCTCTCCATCACGAACTCGTCTCGCGTCGCTGCCACGTATGAGTGGGCCATCGCGGCGGACTCAGTCGAGTCCGAGGCAGCCGCCGGTCTGTTTGACGTGCTTCCCCTTCGCGGTTGCCTGCAGCCAAGCGAGAGCGAGACCGTGGAGCTGCTATACAGGGGCGGAATAGACATTCAGGCCGCGGCCACGATGCTCTGCAAGGTCCGCGGTGGCCCGGAGTACGAGATGCCGGTCTGCGCCGAGTCTGCCGCAGTCTCGTATGAGCTGTCCCATTCGAACCTCGACTTTGGGCTTCAGAGCTACGACCAGGTGCAAGAGAAGGAGCTCTGGCTCACCAACGCGGGGCGGGTGCCGGTCTCGTTTGAGGTCAAGCTGGATGAGATATCCCGCCCCAATATCGTTGAGGTCGTGCCCGCGACGGGCCAGATCGCTGCGAGCTCGAAGCAAAAGATCGTGGTGCGCATGCTGCCGGGTCTGCCCCAAAGGGTGCACGAGGTTCTGCTGCTTCAGGTGGGACACTTTGAGCCGGAGGCAGTGGTGATCATGGCGGAGGGCACCTACCCGCGAGTCACAGTGAGCCTCCCTCGGCTCGAGACGCCAGAGTACCTGGCGCTGCTCAGGCAGGCCAACACCGCATGCGCCCGCAAGCGAGCCGAGCGCGAGGCGCCCGCGCCCACCTCTGAGCTCGACGCGACGGCGCTGGTCGCAGAGCTTTGCAAGGCCCCTGGTCGAACTCTGGAGCTGGCAAAGGAGCTCGTTGCTCCTCCCGCTGCGTCCAGCCTCGAGGGTCCGCTTGGACAAGGCGACGAGGCAGCGCCCTCGACAGAGGAGCGCGGCAGCGACAGCCACATCTCACAGGGCGACTTTAGGAAGACGGTGGCAGCGCTCGGCCTACACGCCAGCCGAGAGAGCATGGACACTGTGTTCGCAACCATCGCTGTGGGGCAGGCCAGAGCTTCGTTGGCCGATCTCTCCACCTATCTACAGCGCGCAAGGAGCGGCTCGGCGCCGCACGGCGGCTCGGCGCCGCCGCGGTCGCGCGCTTCGGCCAAATCGACCCGATCGGCCAGGTCTATCTGCGAGAAGCCAAAGGAGGTGCTGGAGGTCGAGACCGAGGCGGAGCGGCTTCAACTGCTTGCCGTCGCCGCCAAGCAGCTCGCTGAGCTGCAAGCCCAGCGGGAGTCGCGGCCACCCTCGGCGGCTGGGTCGCTTGAGCGGCAGCAGACTCGGCTTCGCACAGCAAGCTTGCACCCCCTCCCGCCTCCGGCTGACTTCATTCTGGGGAGCTACGTGCTGGACTTTGGCAACGTGACCTTTGGAAAATCGAGTCGCAGGACTGTCCGGATACGCAACATGGGGTGGAGCCCGGTCTCGTTTGAAGCCGACAAGAAGGTTCTCGCAGCCGTCGGAATCAAGATGGAGCCCGACAAGGTGGTCAAGCTGCCAGGCCTGCCTTCAGCAGAGACGACCGACTTTCTCATCTCGTTCCAAGCGCCGTCGGCTAAGAAGGGTGAACCGCCGAGGCTGGGCTTGCTGCAGCACGATCTCAAGCTCGACCTGAAGCCTGGCCCTCCGGTGCTGCTCCTAGTCCGAGCCAATGTCGTGCTGCCAGAGGTGAGCCTCGCACACGAGAGCCTCGAGTGGGGCGAGGTGCAGGTAGGCCACGCCAAGACGATTACGCTCGTCGTTGAGAACCCCACCGCAGTCGCGGCCGAGTGGCGGGCCAGCTTCGCCGACCAGGCAAAGGACGCTCTTGCCTTTTCGTGCGCTCCGGCGTCGGGCACCCTCGCGCCCAAGGAGAGGGCGCGTCTCCAGCTCACGTTCACGCCATTGCAAGAGCGCACGTACGCGCTGAAGATGCTGGTCAAGACCACGGGGAACCCAAAGTCCTCCGCGATCGCTTTGCACGGAGCAGGCTACGAGAAGCGGCTGGAGCTGAGCACTGGAGCGCTGAGCCTGTCTCCGGTGCTGCCGCACGGCGACGCGGTGGAGGAGGCTTTCTCGCTCATCAACCCGACCGACCACCCGATCGAAGTGTACGTCACGCAGCTCGACCGCGCACACCTGGAGGAGGAGGCAATGCTCCGCGAAACGTCCCTCTTCGAGGGGGGCGCCTTGCGGCTGCCGCCGCGCGAGCCGGGCGAGCCAATCTGGCAGGAACTCTTGGAAGAGCACAGGACGAGGCTGGCGCAGCAACGAGCCGAGGAGGCCGCCACAGCCGAAGGTGAGGACGATGAGAACGACGCGCAGTCGGCCAAGTCCGAGGCTGATGAGGGCGTGGGCGAGGTGACGGAGGTCGCCGAGGGGGCCGAGGAGCTGCGCAGGTGTGTCTTGCTCCTGGGAGCACCCTTGTCCGGCTTCACTTCGCAGGCTAAGATGGTTGGCGAGTCTCTGGGGCTGCCCGTTGTGGACCTGGAGCACTTGGTGCGAGAAGCGGCTGAGCGGGCCCGCGATGCAGCGGCGGCGGCGGCGTCAGCCGCGGCCGCGGCAGCGGCGGAAGAAGGCGGTGAGGGAGAGGAGGAAGCAGATCGGCTGGAGGCGGAGCCTGGCGTGGAAGCCTCTGCGGGCGATGCGGGGTCGAGCAAGGAAGGACTTGGAGCTCCGTTAGCCGAGGCAGAGGCGCCAGCGGCTCCCCTCGAGCCCGTAGATGAGGAGGCGCTCACCGCTCTCCTCGAGGAGGAGCGGAGCAGCCACCCGAGCGGGCGCGTCCCTAGATGCGGCAGACATAGCCCCTGCAGCAAACGGCGCGCACACGCAGTAAGCACGCTGCGTACCCGAACTGAAACGGAGGATGCCTCAAACCTGCATACACGGACGCATGGCGTGGTGGCCACGCCGAGGATGGGATGTGGGTGGAGCTCGTGTTTTCACCGCGTCGCCTTCTTCCGTGCCCTCTCGCAGGCTCGTCCTCGCTCTCCCCGAGATGCAGCCGCTCTTCGGCGAGCCCGACACGTGGCGCAAGGAGATGCTCGGCGTCGTCACGGCCGTGCTTGGGACCGGCCTCTGGGTCATCTCTACGGATGTTGAGGCCGGCGTCATGGAGCAACGCGCGGAGCAGCAGCACCAGCTGCGCCTCGCGGCCGATGCCAAGCCCGAGGAGCCGGACGACCTGCCTGAGCCTGAGTACGAGGCGCTTTCGAGCGAGGCGCGCGCGACGTTCGAGGAGTGCCGGGCGCGGTACCGTCAGGGCCTCCGAGCGTGGCAGTCTCGCCGACAGATGCTCGAGGAGGAGCACGGCCGGCGGCTGCAGCAGGCGCCCAGGGCCAGCCCTTCAGCCACCGCGACTTTCCAATCACCCCGTACCCGACAAGGCCCGTGGCCATGACCACTCACCTGCCTCGACCGACTGCCCTCTCACAGTGCAGCAGCTCTCCAAGCACCCCCTAACGCCCTCGCCCTTTCGGCCTCCAGGCGCAAGCTGAACTCGAGGCGTGGGAGGCACAAAAGGCGGAGCTGCTCGGCTCACTCGACCCGTCGTACGACGCGGCGTCGCAGCAGCCGGCTGACGCAGCCACGCCTGAATCAGAGGCGGACCCGGAGGCGGCGGACCCCCGCGCGCCGCGAGCCAACTCCTTTGACGGTTCTGGCGACACTGGCGCCTTATTTGAGGCCATTTGCAAGGCCCTCCCCCAGGCGCGGGTCGAGCTAGAGGTCGACCCGAGCGACGATGTACCGCCGCCGACGACGCGCGAGATCGTCCGCCGGCCACGGCCGCGCGCTACCGCCCCCCTCGCGCCGGGCTTTGAGCTGCTCACCCTGCCGCGTCCTCCGGCCGACGGCGACGCTGCCGACGGAGGGGAGGCAGGCGATGCGGGCGGCGACGGCAGCGCGGGCGTTGACGACGGCGCAGGCGCGGAGGGGGCAGAGGCGGAGGAGCCGACAGTGCAGACACGGTGGGTCATCCCCCCACAGTCGTCGGTGCCGCTCCTCCTGCGCTACCGAGCGCAAGCCGTGGGCACGGTGCAGCAAAAGTTCACTTTTGAGATGGTCGGCGTCGGGAGCGAGCGCCCGGCTGAGATCAAGTGCTCCGCCCGTGCGGCGGAGCCGTCCATCTCAAAGGACTACCGCAACGTGTTCCACCGCAAGGTCCGCTCGCGCCACCCACTCAAAACGTCGCGCACCTTTGTCATCTCCCGCGGCACCTTTGAGTTTGGGCCGCTGCTAGTCGGCCGCACGAGGTGCGCGAGACTGCCCCCACTCCGTTCGCACGCGCCTCCACTGACGCGTCCGTGGAAGCACGCTGAGCAGGCCTGAGGGCGAGCCCCACAAGGAGAACGCGGAGAGGCTTCAGATCACAAACAACGGGCCGTTCCCGCTCTCGGTGTCCTTTTCCTTCTTGGCCGACGGCGCCGCGGCCCACTCCGACATCAACCTCGTCGAGACGGCGCCAAAGATGTCCCCTCGGGAGGTGGGAGACGAAAAGTCCGGTGAGGAGAAGCCGGGCCAGGGCGGGGGTGAGGAAGAGGCGGCGGGCCCGGAGGCGACCCCGGAGGCGACTCCGGAGGCCAAGCCCGCGGAGCGGTCGGGCGATCCCGTCTTCTTCCTCTCGGCCGAGAGCTTTGATCTCCAGCCGGAGGAGACGCAGGAGCTCGTGATCTCTGCCTACCCCGACGCGAATGGCCTCTTTGAGGAGCAGCTGGTGTGCACCGTCACCGACAACCCGCAGCCCGTCGTGTTTCGCCTCTCCGCCATCGGGTCTGCGGCCGCCGTCACGGTGGACACCACGTCCGTCGAGTTTGAGCGGCTACTCCTCAAGCGCACCGACACCAAATGCGTGCGGCTCTCGTCCGAGTCGGCTCTTCCTGTGCGGTGGGAGGTCTCTGCTGAGAGCCTGGCCGCCCTCACCGGCGACGGGAACGAGGCGGGCTGCGAGGACTTCACCATCGAGCCGACGTCAGGCACCATCGCCCCCGGCGCCTCTTGCGACGTCCAGGTGACCTTCCACGCCCGCGAGGCCAAGGAGGTCGAGCAGACCCTTGCCATTGAGGTGATGGATGCGGCGGCGGAGCTCGGCGCCGTGCAGAGGCACTCCGTTCACGTGTCGGCCGAGGCGTATGCCATCGACGTCGACATTGCCTGGCCGGACGACCAGTTTGAAGGGCTCGACTTCGGAGCCTTCAAGGTGGCGGACAAGCAGGAGAGCGCCCTCGAGCTGGTCAACGGCGGGAAGTACGACGTCGGCTACAAGGTGCTCTGCCGCAAGCAGCCACTCAGGGACATCCTCGCCATTTCGCCCTCGGAGGGAGTGCTCGCACCGGGCGGCGAGCGGCAGCGGGTCGAGTTTACGCTCCAGGCGACGGAGGAGCTCACCTTGCTGCGCAACTCCGACATGCGCATCCAATTCACCGAGCTCTCGACGGGCGAGATGCTCTTGCGGACCGCGGCGCCAGAGATTACCCGAGATTACCCGAGATTACCCGAGATTAGGCGAGACGCTCAAGTGGCTCGGCGCGCCAGTCAAGGTCAGCGCGCGGGCGCGCTTCTCGCGGTACGCGGTGGTGCCGCGAGGGATCAACTTTGGGCCGCTGATGTATGGCGCGGAGAAGGAGCGCACACTCGAGCTCTCCAACACGGGCGAGTTCGAGTTTGCATACTGCTTGCGTGCTAGCGGCGAGGAGCCGTCAGAGGACGACACGTCACGGGCTGAGCTCACCCTTGGTAGCTTCACCGTCTCCCCCGCAAGCGGAGTGGTCGCGGCGGGAGGCGTGGCGGTAATCACAGCCAAGTTTGTGGCCGGCACGGAGGCGGAGTCTTGCGCCTCCGCGTTTGTCGTCGACGTGACGGACCGAAGCCCCGAGGAGGACCCGGAGGGGCTGCAGTACGAGCTGCTCGGCGAGTCGTGTGTCCCCGGCATCGCAACGGACGACTACGCCAGCATCTTTGAGGAGCAGGCCGTGCAGCGTCGCGGCGATTTTGGCGCGTCCGGCCTCCCGCAAAACGTGTTTGGCGAGGAGGAGCGCATCTTTTGCTTCGGCTCGCACATGGCGAGGCGCTGTAGATGCTTACCTTGGTACCGTCACACTCCGCAGCGAGCCCACGGCGTGCAGTGGATGCGCTGGGCTTTAGCAGCTCGGACCCTGCCTCCACACATGTCAAGAGTCGACACAGGCCGTCTCGAGGGTCGCATGCTCCCTCGAGTTCGCGTCTCTACCGCCACCACTCACGGCCCGCAGGTTGGGCACGAGCTGTCGGAGCGGCTCAAGATCGTCAACCCCTTTCGCGTGTCGTGCACCGTCGACCTGCGGACCCGGGGGCAGGAGGCCGCGCAGGGGGCGCCTCTCGCATTTGAGGTGGAGCCCAAGCGGTGCGTCATCCCACCGCACGAGCACCGGTACGTCACGCTCTTCTTCAATCCGCACGCGATGGCGACGCACACCGGAGTGTTTGAGGCGGAGGTCGAGCACGGCACAGACCCCGCCACACGGCTCCTCGCAGTGGACCTCCTTGGCGAGGGGACCCTGCCGCACGTCGTCGCGAGCGTCCCATCGTCCACGCCAGGAGAGGGACAGCCGCAGCTCCAGTTTGCTCGTGTGATGGTTGGGCGCGCTATTCGGCGGCAAGTGCGGCTGCACAACGCAGGCATCCTGCCCGCTAGCTTTTCGCTGGCCATGCAGTCGGACGGCCAGTTTCTGTGCGAAGCGGTCGAGGAGCCAATGTCGCTTCCGCCCAATGAGATCCGGATGGTGGAGGTCACCTTTCAACCCTCCGAGGCGGGCGACTTTAAGGGCGCACTCTCCCTCTCGGTGGTCGACAACGCGTTTGATGCGACGCAGGTCCAGCTCAGCGGCGAGGCGTTCGTCCAGGACGTGGCGGTCGAAGGCTTGATGAACGGCGACGCCGAGGGAGATGCGCTCAACTATTCGGACGTCGGGGTTGGCCTCGCCAAGTCCATAAACTTCACGCTCCACAACTACTCGTCGACGCCGTACCGATTCGAGTGGGAGAGCCTGCCGGGGCTGACCTTCGCACCGGGCGTGGGCCATCTCCTCCCCGGCGCGGCCAAGCAGGTAGTGGCGACCTTCCTCTCCGCGGAGCCGCTCGAGCACGATGCGGCCGAAGTTGCCCTCCAGCTGACCAAGGTCCGCTACACACAGGCTGAGACGCCCGCCGACTGGGACGACTCGATGACGACGGCGCAGTGGCTCACGGACGCAGAGTACCGTCTCTGGCAGCGCGATGAGGCCGTGGCGGCAAAGGCTGCGGCTGCGGTAAGGGCAGAGAACGAGCGTATTCGAGCGTGGAACGCCGACCCGAAGAACCAGGGCAAGCCGGTGCCGCCGCCACCCGCGGCGGACGAGGACGGAGACGAGGCGGAGGTGGAGCCACCTGAAGGCGCGGACGGCGAGGCGGCGCAGCGCAGCGAGGAGGCTGCAAGTCCCGCGAAGCGACACCGGGTCGTCAAGGTGGACCCGGAGCCAGCGTATGAGGCGCTCACGGATGGCGAGGGCGATGACATGACGGCGCGGCCCAAGGTGTTTGCGACGGCGCGGTGCGCGCACGGATGGCTGGAGAGCGAGACGAGCTCTGTCAACTTCAAGCCAACGATGATGTTTCAGACTCGCACCTTCTCCTTCCCGCTCGCCAACACGGGCCCCGTCGCGATGGACTTTGCGTGGTCTGTCGCGGCTGCGGGGCCCGGCCAGGGCCACGTCGGTGTGTCGAATGCGCCTTTCAGCATTGCGCCGGAGGCAGGCACCATTCCCCCGGGCGGCACGCAGCAGATCCATGTCTCGTTCTCGCCCGAGGAGGTGGACAGCTACACGCGGCGGCTCGTGTGTGCGTGCGACAACCTCGAGCCTGGCCGCGAGCCTCCCACGCTAGCGCTCTCCGGCCGCGCCACCCGCCCCTTTTGTCACTTTGAGCTGAGCGACTCGGACTACCTCTCGTCCGGGCGCCGCTCCCCTGAGATGCCAGGTCCCGATGTATGTAACAATGTGCAAACCCTGTCAGCAGAGAGAGTCCTCCTCCGGGAATGTACGTAAGATTTTTGCAATAAATACAAACGAGCAATGCAATACAAACAACTCTAACACTCACACATCATTTGTGTGTTTTTGTACGTAAGAGCCACATAGGACCCCAAAAATCGAAGCCTTGCAGACTATAGTCGAGCGCGTCGGAGAGGTGTTTCGACACCGAGTGTTTTGAACGTTTTGAACGTTTTTGAACGTTTCATTGCACTCATCGGACGTCCTCTTGATCGTCGCGGCTGACACAATGCGCCTTGCCACGACGGCTGCGCTCTTCGCGCTTCACGCGAATTGCGCTGGTGTACCGTGCCCGTGCGAGGATCTCGTCATCGGCGGCGTCGATGACTTCATCATGGCGTACTTTTATGGCGGCTTTGAACTGGAGGTGTCAATGTACGACGGAACCTACACACGCACGTCGGGTGCCGCTGCAGACCACGTGTACGCAAAGACTGACGGCGAAATGTTTCTCTTCTACATGGTGGAGGGAGAGCCGGCCCGCTGGGCAATGGCCAACTCCATTGCCGACCCGAGCCCCCTCGTTTCCAACTCTGCAGACGGGGCTGACCGCCGCTGCCCAACCACACTGCCGAGCGCATGGACTGTGGCTGGAGTGGCAGCGCCGGATGTGACCATCGCCTGCAACGCGCCGCCGCCGCCATCGCTTCCGCTGAGTTTGTCGCCGCCGCCACCGCCAACGTCGCCGCCCCTGCCGCCGCTGCCGCCGCTGCATCCGCTCCGTGCTGGCGAGGTCCCAGCCACCTCGCCTGAAGACATCCAGAACGAGGTTGACTTGGCCAGCTCCGAGGGCCGAAATGCAAGCGTCTTCATCCGGCCAGATGCTCGCCTCCGTTTCAGCAGTGAGGTCGTCTGTTCAGCTAGCATCCACCTCTCGGTCCGCAGCACCGGATCGGGCGCCGTGCTCGACGGCGAGGGCAGGTCACGGATCATGTCTCTCAGCGCGGGCTGTAGTCTTTCGCTCGAGAAGTTCCACGTTGTGAACGGAGCAAGCCTAGACGGCCAGCCGGCCTCCCTCTCGCCCACAACCGGCGTGACTTTGCACACACACAACCTGAACGGGGGCGCAATTGCGGCGCAAAACGCGGGCAACATTGCATTGGTTGACGTCAGCTTCACAGGGTGCGAGTCTGGGGGATATGGCGGCGCAGTGTCGGTGATTGACAGCGGGGACGTGTCGATGGACGCCGTCGCATTCACCAGCTGCACGGCGTTCTTAAGTGCCGGCGCTGTTGCGTTGATGTGTTTGACAGCCCAATGCCGCATGAATGTTTCATTAACTGACGTCATCTTCACGGGGTGCGAGGCTCTCGAGGCAGGCGCTCTTAGACTGAGGGATCCCTCCGCCGTCTCGATTACTCGCACCAGCTTCGTTGACTGCCATGGATCAGGGTGCGCGCACACACCGCGCACGACAGCACACGGCGGCCTCCCTCCCTGACCATTTACGACTCCGTGCGCAGGTACGGCGCTGCCCTAGTATCATCATCGAATAGGGCAACTGGCGGCTCAGAATTCACGTTCTCGCACGTGAACTTCATCAACAACACCGGGGGAATGAGCTCCTCGGCGCTCACCGTCTCTCTCACGTATCCCGGCGGCGATTCAATTCCAGCGGTGATGAGTGACGTCTCCTTCGCCGGCAACGTGGGCACAGGTGGCCGTCCCGTCGCTACCTACCGCGGCTCGGACACGGTCTGGCACTGTCGCCGCGGATCTTGGATGCCAAGATCAGGCGAACTGTACGGCGACTTCAGCGCTCCGGAGTGCTACCCCTGCTCCGCGGGCTATGTTGGCAGCGCTGCATTCCTCACCAACGCCTCGTGCAGCGGGCAGTGTCCCACGGGCCACTTTTGTGCGGAAGGAACCTCCACCCCGCAACCCTGTCCGAGCGGCACTTTCATGCCGGCGCGCGGGGCAGCGAGTGGCAAGAGCTGCATTCCGTGCGCCCCGGGCCAGCACCAGCCCGACAGCGGCAAGGTCGAGTGCCTCCCTTGCCCTGCGGGCTCCTTCTCCCCCGAACTCGGCCAGGCTGTTTGCGAAGCATGCCCGAAAGGCGGCTACTGCGAGGACGCGGGCGCCGCCTCCCGTCTCGTCTGGCAGCCCTGTCCAGCGGGCAGCTTCAACCCACGCAACGGCTCCAGCTCGAGAGCCGCGTGCGATCCCTGCCCCACTGGCACCGCGAGCGCGGCGCCGGGGGCCGATAGCATGGGCACATGCTCACCATGCCGGCCGGGCACCTTTGCCGCCGCGGCTGGCCTCTCAGCGTGCGCCAGCTGTGAGCCCGGCACCGCCTCCGGCTCCGGCAGCGAGCACTGCAGCGAGTGCGCTGCCGGCTCTTACGCAGCCAACCCCGCCCAGGCCGAGTGCAACATCTGCCCTCACCCACTCGATAGCGAGGCGCATAGCGTCACTTGCTCCTTCTGCAAGGTCGGCTACTACCTGCAGCAGGACTCGAGCGCCGACGATGCTGTCTTCGCCTCCCCGACCGACTACTGCAAGCCGTGCCCGCCGAACGCCGACTGCAGCGCGCCCAACACCACCGTCGAGACCCTCGGCGTGCCTCGTGGCTATTGGCGTGCCTCAAGCCTCACGACAGACATCCACGAGTGCATCGCCTCGGACCACTGCAGCGGCTCCTCGGGCAAAGTCCAGCGGTCCAGCCGCCGCGAGCTCAACGCGGCAGCCCCCGGCGATGGAGCACATGGCCAGGGCTGCGACGCGGGCTACACGGGTCCGCTCTGCGAGTGGTGCGTGGGTCAGGGGCAGCACTTTGACCGAGGAGAACGGGGCTGCGTCGGCTGCCCTTCCACGCGCGTGAGGTTTGGCATCTTTTCCGGAGCCGTCGTCGCTGCAGCCGGGGCGGCGCTCCTCCTGCGCATCGCGATGACTCGCTGCAAGGTGTGCCGACGTGGAGACCGTCTCACGCATCGGTTCGGTGCCGTGGCCTCTCGTGTCGGCCTCCAGCCCAAGATCAAGATCCTGGTCAGCTTCTATCAAGTCGCTGCAACGCTCGGCCCCGTCTACGGCGTCCGCCTCCACGAGGACTTCACGCGCTGGACCGACCTGGTCGACGATGCGTTCAACTTCGACCTGCTTGGCCTTACCTACCCTCCCGCCTGCCTCGGCTCGATGAGTCAGCGGCTACTGCTTGGTGCAATGTGGCCGTTCGCGGCCATCCTGGTTGGCGCCGCCGCCCTTGCCTGCAATGTCGCCGTCAGGATGCTCTCGAACCGCGCCGACACAGACCTCAGGCGCGCTATCGGCCACGAGACGCTGAGGCGCCTGCTCTACTGGGCCATCCTCGTCGCCTATTTCGTCCTACCCTCCGTCTCTCGCTCCATTTTCAAGGCGCGGCAGTGCGCCTCGTTCAACGTCAACGACTTGACCGGCGCGCGCCGCAGCTACCTCGTGGCCGACCTCGACGTGCTCTGCAGCGCCAACGACGACGAGTACCGCGGCCTCGACGCGTACTTCTGGGCCTTCGTTGTGCTCTGGCCGGTGCTCGTCCCGCTAGCCTTCCTCGCGCTCCTGCTTTCGATCCGCTCCGAGGTGCGGGCGCAGCAGGTGGGCCCTCTCGCCAAGGCATGCCGCTTCCTCTGGCGCGACTACGACCCGGGCTTCCTCTTTTGGGAGGTCGTCGACCTCAGCCGCAAGCTCTTCCTCGCTTCGCTGGTGCTCTTTGTCGATCCCGAGTTCGGCTCGAGCAAGCTTGAGCGTCTCGTCGTCGCCGCCGTCGTCTCAGCACTCTACCTCGCCGCCCTCGCCCTCGCGAGGCCCTTCAAGCGATCCGACGACCTCCACCTCGCGTGCATCGCCAACCTGCTCCTCACGTGCTGTTTCGTGCTGGGCACCGCCGTTCAGATCTGCGAGGGCACTTACGAGGACTTGTGCTACACCCTCGTTGGCTTTCATGACGCGCGTGGCGCTAGCCAGTTTGTCGTCGCGCTCACTGCCGCAATGCTCGTCCTCTCGGTGCTCGTCGTCCTCTTCAAGACCTTCAGCGCCGTCCGTGCACCCACAATCCGTCTCGCGTCCACTGGCCTGCCGCCAAACCTCGAGCTGCCCTCCGAAGTACACTTCCACGGATTTATCTCGCACGCGTGGGCCACCGGGCAGGACCAGACGCACACCATCGTGCGCCAACTACAACGGCTTCTCCCCGGCGTCCGGATCTGGCTCGACGTCGACAATCTAGACGATGTGGGCAGGCTCGAGGAGTCGGTGGCCGACGCAATGACCTTTCTTGTCTTTCTGAGCTGCGGGTACTTTGAGAGCTGGAACTGCCGCCGCGAGTTGTACGCGGCGCTGGCCTTGACTCGGCCCTTCATTCCGATCCACGAGGCTGACACGGCCAAGGCAACCCCCTACCCTTAGCCCCCTAACAACGCTGCCCAACCCTGCCATAATTTGCCCTAACACCCCCACCCCCACCCCACCCCACCCCGAAGGGCGGCGCCTCGCTCGCAGCGCTGGAGGCAGAGTGCCGCGACAACTGCGTCGAGGTGGCGCCGCCGGCGCACCCCTCCTATTCTGGGCCGGAGGAAGTGCTGGGCAATATCTTCGCCAACGAA
>Ga0209092_10003743_pt1 | contig 12972 bp, 10 predicted proteins | sample FraStrMetagenome_FD_187446 | JGI IMG/M metagenome (GOLD analysis project Ga0209092, IMG submission 187446) | Marine eukaryotic phytoplankton communities from Arctic Ocean - Fram Strait ARC3M Metagenome (SPAdes) (version 2) | ecosystem: Environmental > Aquatic > Marine > Oceanic | place: Fram...
AATGAGAAAAATTCACAATTGGCCTACTCATCATACATTTCCCTAAGTAATTTCAGCGTGTTCATTACTTAGGGAAAAGTTAGTTCGTGTAAAAGATGGTGATGTTACAATATAAAACGTGCAAATATAACTGGCATTGCACGCGTGCAAGAAAATCAAAATCCCTCACTAATAATAAATAAATAAGCAGAGGAACGTTCGGAATAGAGGAGATACGATTATTCCAGCATGTTTTCTACTGGCATCATTATTGGCAGTTCAATTAGAGGATTTTCATGAAAAAATCTTTTACAATCTTAAGCCTGGGGCTAATCAAGGATTCTACAAAGATGTATTATGTACAAAATGCGTATGCGGGTGACATAGTGTGAAGCCAAAATAGAACAAAAGCGCAATACTGACCCATAAAAATGCAGAAATGGTGAAGGTTACACCATTCCAAATATACTTGATCTTCTTGCCACACCTGATACGTGGCGACAGCACTGAGAACACCAATGAATGCTTTCCAGAAAACTTTTTAATCGGTTCGGCAACAGCAGCATATCAAGTAGAGGGAGGATGGAATTTGACTCGACGTACAGAGAGTATATGGGATGATTTTTGTCGTACCCATGAAGATGTATCTTGTGCCAATGTTGCCGATGATATGTTACATCGATATCCACAGGATTTAGAACTTATGAAACGTATGGGATTAGAAACATACAGATTTTCAGTTTCATGGTCTCGTGTTATGACATGGGATGAAGATTCCAAAAAGATGGTTCGGAATCAAGAAGGAATTGATTTTTATCAAAAAATGATTGCAGAGATACATCGTGAAAAACTGATTCCCATTTTGACCATGTATCATTGGGACTTACCTCTGAAGTTACAAACAGAGTTATCACCTCCTGGGTGGTTGAATCTAGAAATTGTTGAACACTTTGAGGATTATTCTAATTTATTATTTAAAGAATTTGGACAGTCCATTAATTATTGGGCAACATTTAATGAGCCATGGACATTCGCGACAAATGGATATGGAATAGGCGTTCATGCACCAGGATTTAGTGGTTCAATGACCAACGAATATACCGTGGCACATAATGTATTGCTTTCCCATGCCAAAGCAGTCTCACTCTTTCGAGAATTACAACAGAATACGAAAGATATCGTTGGAGAAGAAGCACGTATTAGTATGGTCTTGAATTGTGATTATGGTTTTCCATTAAATCCAACAAATATGGATGATCTTGCTGCCGTAGAACGGAAAATGCAGTTTATTTTGGGTTGGTTTTTAGAACCCATTGTCTCAGGTGATTATCCACCACTTATGAAAGAATATGTTGGTGATAGATTACCCACATTTTCCACGGAACAATCACAACAATTGAAAGGAAGTTACGATCTTTTTATGTTAAATCATTACTCTTCTCAACTAGTTACGGACTGTGATTCTAACTCATCACTTGTCCCATGTGATGAGCTACCATTAGGATGGTATCGTGATTTAGCCGTGGATCAGTCTCGGTTTCCTCAGGGAGCGCGCTTGTCAAGTATCAATGAGGAAGGACAACGTAACTGTGGTTGGTTCTCCGGGTATCCAAAGGGGTATTATGAAGTCATTCAATGGATGCATCAAACTGATCCTGACACTGAAATCCTTCTGACAGAAAATGGATGGTGTGGAAACTCTACTGTTGATAATGAGGATCAAGTTTGGTACTATGATGGATATCTCAAGCAAGTCTTAAAAGCTATAGGAGAAGGAGTTCCAATCATTGGATATACCGCATGGTCATTTTTAGATAATTATGAATGGGGGTCGTTTGAACCAAGATTTGGTCTGTTTTACATCAATTATCCAAACCAAGCAGGATCAGTGGAGGGTTACATTCCTCTGAAAGGTGATCTAGAACGAACTCCAAGACCTGCTGCGGGACTTATATCCAGCATTGCCAAATCCAAATGTTTCCCCCAAGATTTGGATGCATCTGAGGATTTGAGTGCTTTTAGCGTGAGTTCCAAACGAGAAACTCAGCGAACTATTACATTGGTAATTATTTTGGCATTGCTTTTGCTATATGCCGCATTTTACATTCGGAGGCGATGTTATGAAAGGACATATGTAGTTATTGCATAAAGAATAAAAAATGGGAAAAGTAAACTGTGATGCAGATTTAAATTAGTTTGTAGGTGACAATAACAAACATTCATCTAAAAAATCATTTTTTTTTTTAAATGTGATTGTTCATATCCGAGAAACTAATGACATTCTTGTATTCGAGCTTTCAAAGTTTTATGAATTTTGTGAGAGGTTGATGAGACGAATAGCTTCCATGAAATTCCAAAGATCAAATTCTACGTAGTTTTTAAGACCATTGATCTTTGATCTTTCGACGCTCAGCACACAGCAGAAATATAAAAAGAACAGCAACAAGAATTTCTGTATTCCCACATTCAACTGCTATTACAAGAACCCTTGGAAAAAATTTCAATGATGAAAATTCCAAACTTCGAATACCTTACCATTGAACAATCTCAAGCTTCTCCCCATGTTTTCATTGTATCTTTGAATCGTTCTAAAAAACGGAATGGTGAGAAGGTTGATTTTTTATAATGCCATTTGCTGTACATCTGATAAACACCAGATATATTGAACCCTTTGACATTTTCATTGAAAATTCTTTTCTGAATATTCTTCATTGTTTTTAAACAAAAGCTATTAATGCTCAAATGTGGAAAGAAATCGGTAGAGCATTTTCCTTGCTAGGCTCTGGTCAATATTCCAAGGATTGTAGGTGTATCATATTAAGAGGGGAGGGAAAAGGTTTTTGTGGTGGGATAGATATATCGGATCCATCCTTTGGTGCATCGGAAGAAGCTGATGAAGCTGATACGGCTAGACAATATCTGTCGTTCCAGCCACAAATATTACAAATGCAAGAATGTTTGTCGAGTATAGAAACCAAATGTCCTTACCCTGTCATTGCAGCAATACATGGCTCTTGTATAGGAGCTGGTGTGGATTTGGTTTGCTGCACTGATATACGATTGTGCGCTCCTCATACAATCTTTGGTGTTCGAGAAGCGGCTTTAGGTTTGGCCGCTGATGTTGGTACATTGCAACGATTTCCCAAAATAGTTGGTCATGGATCAAGAGTCCGTGAATTATGTATTACTGGGCAAAATTTTGATTCTATAGAAGCGGAACGGATTGGATTCGTGAGTCGCATATCAAAGACAGATCAATCATTGATGAATGAGGCTATGGAAATTGCGAATAAAATAGTGGCTAATTCCCCAGTAGCAGTAGTTGGGACAAAAATGTCCATGGTATATTCTAGGGATCATAGTGTTCAAGAGGGTTTGAAACATGTTGCTATGCACAATGCAGCTGCGCTTATAACAGATGACTTAGGACTTTCATTGATGAGCAAAAATGATAGGAATTCGAAAAATTTTGAAAACCTATTACCTCATGCTCGACTATAATCAAAAATCACTTCTGGTATATTTATCTTTTATTGATGATTTGTGATGAAAATTAATCTATGCATATAATTATGCAAATGTATCATTCGAATTCGATTTGGAAGCTAGATTTTGTTGAATAAATGCAGAAGAACTCTTAATTATTTTTTACAAACAAGAGATCTAGAACACAGGTCAATCGCAATCTATTGATAATAATAACATGTGCTTTGTGATCCACAAGATACCATATCTCTAAGGCTAAGCCCACAAGTATACTTGAGATATTTGTTGGAAGGAAAGAAAATGACGAAATCACTATTTCAACAGAAACTCAGGGTACTTTAACATTAACTTTATAATATAAATTCATCTAAATATACTAAGATACAACATAGTTAGGATGCACTGCGATTGTTCTCATCTCTTCCCTTATTCCCTCTGATTCACCAATGTAAATGAGTACACGATCGACATTGATTAATCTTCGTAGTACCAAATTTGAAAGTTTTTTCAATCGATCCAACTCTTCTTCCGAGGATCCGATTTGTTCCTCACATTGTTCTAAGTACCATTCTACCGTCTCGCCCCACGTTAAGTATTGGTTGGAGTTGGGTTCTTCACTTTCTTCAGCATTAATATCATTATCCATTTCTTTTGAACGAAGATAGGTAGATATAATATTGGATATACTTTCGTATTCTTCGGAGGTAATTTGTATTTTTTTCTTTTTCGATTTTTTCTTCTTTTTTGTTTTTATCGATGACTGATCTTGGTCTATTTCATTGCTTTGTGGTATCATTTCTTCCTCACTACCATTATATTCACCTGCATGAGGCGTTCTTTGGGTGTTATCCTCTTGCACTGGAGCATTGCCATTTTCACTTTCTTCTTCTGGCGGTACAAATTCATCATCGTCCTCGTCATCAAAAGTAATATCTTCTGTCTCGACGTGAATGATTGATTTTTTCAGTAATCGGAACGCTTCTTTCACATATGTAGGTTTCACTTCATCATCACAATGTAATCGAGCCAATGCCTCTGACAATCGAATCATAGATTCCAGCTGACGTACCGTAATTCGATATGCAGTTCGACTTCTTCCCATAACATCACCTTGTCTAAGTTTGCGATAGCATTCCACAAATACCTTTTGACTCTCTGGTGTTATAACAGGAGTGAGCGTTCGTGCAAATCGAATATAACGTTGCATTTGCTCCTTGGAAAAGGGAGGCTTAACTGCTTCATCTTCACATCGATGCACATCTAGAATATGCTTAGCAACCTTATAATCTGCCAATTCATCGCATTCATCTAAAATGACAAAAAATAAATCAAATCGACTCAAAATCGGGGCAGATAGAGCTACATTAGCTTTCAGTGTTTTAGATCGATCATAACGGCCATAAATCGGGTTGGCAGCTGCTAAGATGGAAGCACGAGCATTCAAGGTTGCCTGAATACCAGCTTTGGTAATAGATATAGTCTGCTGTTCCATCGCTTCATGAATTGCTACTTGGTCGGTGGGATCCATCTTGTCGAATTCGTCGATGCAACAAACTCCATTATCGGCCAACATTAAGGCTCCTGCTTCAATGCAAAATTCACCTGTATCTTGATCACGTTGGACAGAGGCAGTTAATCCTGCCGCAGAACTTGCTTTACCAGAAGTATAAACAGCCCGTGAGGGAAGGAAGGCGTGAACATATTTTAGAAATTGTGATTTGGCGGTACTGGGATCTCCTACGATGCATACATTGATATCTCCACGAAGACGCATTCCCTCTGGTGTTGTTTTGTGAACTCCTCCAAGAAGCATCAATAAAATACCCCGTTTGACTTCTAAGTGGCCAAATGTTCGTGGAGCAATGGAATTAACCATCTATTTTATCAAATTGAGTATGAGATAAGTAAAACGACTATCATAACTTTAGTCAAACTGAGAGCAGCAAACTTACATGTGAATAAAGTTGAGGAGAGGATTTCATAGCTTGAATGTCTTCACGTTCCGCAGGAGAGAGCTCCATAGCCACCTCCTGTGGTGTTTGAGCAATGGCATCAACACCCCCATGATTCTCCCAAAAGAAATTTGTGAGTCGATCTCCTCTTGCAACCACATCAGCTGGGAGAACTGAAGTTACAACAAAACAAGTCCGGTAGGTCAATTCCCTCACCCCCAGAGCTTTCAACCCAGTGACACCCCCTCCTCCTCCTGTCGCTGCCTCATTCATCCCCCTTCGATTCTCTTTCGTCGCTACCGTACTTTCTCCAGATCTCGCCAAAGCACTTCCATCTGGAATCACAACTAAACTTCCCGTAAACACACACACATCTCCAGCTTTGGCCCGTTCCACCATTTCTCCCCGTAACACAACATCCAAACTCCGTGGCATACTTCCCGGAGGAATCTCTGAGGATTCTTCCTGCACCCGTAATTTTTGCCAATCAATAAATTCAGATTTGGGTCCACAATCCAACACAAAATCATTAGGATTTTGATTTTCACATCTAGGATTACGACAGGTTTGAGGCCGTGTAAAGCAATACTGTTGAGAAATATTTTCAGCCAACAATCCACATTTGGTACATCGAAACGCCCCTAATAATAATTCAGGCCGTACATCACTGGTGCGCGTGACCGTTCCTGAAATAGAGCACAATCGTCCAATTTGATCAGTTCGTAATTGTCGCACAGGGATGGATTGAGGAAGATTATAAATGGAGATATAAATCCGGCTGGAATGAGCATTCGTTGAGACTGGAGAGGAGGAATCTAATAAGAGATCCAAATGTGGATATAATTCGACTAACAGAGATCGTATAGCTCGTCGTAAAAATGATTCAAATCTCATATATTCGCTTTCTAATGCTTCGGCTAATTCGCCATTATCACCATAGCTACGCAAATGGGCATGATTGAGGAGGAGAGTTTGTTTGAGACCATAGGATTCATCTTCATCGTCTTCTTCAAATGTGTTGGATAAATGTTTTGCCAGTGTGGATAATTGTTCTAAATAAGGATATACGGTTTTACTTTCAGGCGAGGATATGGACATGGAGTCTTCATTGTGCAAATCATGTAAATCATCCACTTCTACTTCTTCATAACTTTTCCAAAATATCAATTTTTTCAAACATGTCAATATAAAAAAAGATGAAGCCTATGACAGACATATATATTTCGAAACTTACTATTGGCTTAAAAATTCTCGAAACCGGATGCGTACCAATTCTCCAGCTCGATCAACGACTTCAAATCCACCAACACCTTCTTGAGGAGCTCCCATAACAGCTTCCTCTCCTCTAGCTAAGGCAGCTGTATTACGTCCTCCGCCACCTCGTCCCCGCGGGCGGTTATTATTACCATCTTGCATGATGCTGACTTGGGCTGCTGCTTGTGCTCGATCCCTTTCGTCTTCCGCTGGATCTTCCACTAGATCGGAGGGGGGGTTATTATTAGGATTGGAGTTTGGTGGGTTTTCAAGATATTGATCATCTTCCGGCATTTTTGGTGGATTAGTAGATATGGCAGACATGTTAAGAGTGGTTGAGGGTTAATGATTGGAAAGCATTCAAATGTGTTGCAGCAGTCAAACGAGTAATGAGGGTTGTACTGTTTGTTAATATTAGGTTCCTTTTATGTATGAAACCTTTCTCATTTTTGGCGGGGTTTTCACGTCTGTATAGTTTGTACATAAAATTGATCAGCTAAATTACTTATATTTGAAGCCCAATATGTAGTTAGACAAAATCATCATATATTCTTACTGAATTCTTTGTATGCTTGTAGAATCATGTACTAGAAAATGATATTCAAATCTACGAATGTCTTTAGTGTAGGTTCATGCAGAGAGATTAAAGTTCTTTTCAGAAATGGCGCGAATTTCGAATTTATAATTGCCTTTGGACAAGCTCCTCCAAAGCAACTCCAACAAGTCATTCCACCAACTGTACTTAGTTACTTAATTAGTAAGTTCTTTATTGGCATTATTCTTATCATGGAAGAATAAAATAGGCTGGGTTTTGCCTCAAACAATGTCAGCACTTTTCATCAGTTAAAATAAATACTGCAGGTCTCATAAAATGGAACAATTGAGGTTGTTGTAGCCCACAAACATTTTTGGACATAAAATGTATCATATAGTTTCAGTTTGAGGTTAATTTTTTTCTTTTTCAGAGAATTCTTTCCCTGCTCTTCTTCTCTCTCTACAGAATAAATAATGGTGATGCACATTTATAAATCATTGAAGACCTTTTAATGATTCGTTTGCCCCAAGTTTCTTGAGAGAACAAAATCACAATCAGACAAAACAGTTGCATATATTGCATCAAATCATGATTGTACAAAACTTTCAGACCTGCATCATGAAGGTTCTCTCCTTGATGAAAGGTAGGATTGATTTGTTTTCACTCGCGTACTGTTACTTCCGTATTATTATTATCATTAAGGATCGTTCATAAATCATTATTATTATTATTATTATTATTATTATTATTATTATTATTAATTAGAAACATCAGCTTGATTTCACTCGTGTTTTCATTGCAAGAGCCGATGCACCACTAGCCCTCCTTTCATCATAAAACAGAAGGGGACACATTTTTATTCGTACTCATACTTAAAATGAGCATTCGAAATATAAAGTCCCAGTCCAAGAACTGTCTTGCCTTTTATTTCCTAGCTATATTATTACCATTTCAAACTATCGCCTTCCTTCCTCCTTCCACTTATTTAAACCATCAACATCATCAACGACAACAAATCACTGTTGTAGAGGCCCAAGCCACAAATGAATTTGGAGTCCCTATTGATGTAACCAAAGGTCATAAAGCTTATCTTCAACAAACACCTCATTCAGGACGTCATTTTCACCCAAGACATATCTCCGACCTTTCATCTCCCCCCACCAAATTTCGATTGTTTCGCAAAAAAATACGCCAACGTCGATTTATGGAAGGGTGGTATTATAAACTCACATTGACGAAGGCAAAGGAAAGCTTTGCCTTTATTTTTTCCATTGAAGATCCCCATTCGAAATCCTTAGAAAATGCATCCCAATCCAAATATACCTTAAGTTGTGCTCAAGTTATGGGACCAGGAGATACTTATTTAGTTCAATCGGAAGCATCAGATACCAAATTTTGGGCTTGGAAACATTCTCAAGGGTTTGGTTGTACCTTTGATTATAAGAATGAGAAAATAGAGGAGGATACCAAAATTCGTCAGACGCAGACGGCGATGTCTCCACAAGACTTTCGAACCAAAGTAAATTCAGGTTTTCAAATGTTACCCTATTCGTTGCAGGGAAAATTGGTTGGACATGATGGATCAAAAGGTGGTGTATTGAAAGGACAAGGAAATCCGGGAAATTGTACCTTTGATTTGGAAATTACTCCTATTCATGGATGGGGAGCCAATGATACTGCTCAATTAAGTACAGCCGGTTGGCTTGCTGGATACCCTGTATTTGAACCACATTGGTTAGTTATGAGAAAAATATACATTTTTACTAATTTGAAATGCACTTTCTTTATTAAGCATATACCTACGTTTTGATTTTTACAAAAGGCAAATTACTTTAGCTCATGCTACAGCTTCTGGGACAGTTACATGGAAAAATAAAACCTATACATTTCAAAATGAGCCATTTTATGGTGAAAAAAATTGGGGTGGATCATTTCCAATCAAATGGTACTGGCTACAATGCAATGCCTTCTCCAAACACAAATCTCTTGCTGTTACAGCTGGAGGAGGGATACGGAAGTTGCCATTTTTATTTGGTAAAACAGAGCAACTGGGTTTAGTAGGTATACATTATGAAAATGTGTTCTATGAAACTGTTCCATGGACAGGAACCATGGAGTGGGAAGTTCATGATTGGGGACATTGGAGATTGACAGGAAGATGCACCTCAAAATACTTGTCGAAAAAGCTATTTGAAGTTGAACTAATTGCTTTTTGTCCGCCCGATGTCCCTGGTATGAAATTGCGAGCTCCTACAGAAACTGATGGAATGGTCTATTTTTGTAGAGATTCCTTTTATGGGAATGTGACGCTGTCTTTATATGAATTAGAATATGACAAAGATAGTCGATCATATGTGAGAGCCAAAGATAAGGAGCCTATTATAGATCAAGCTGTTAGTGATCAATGTGCAGTAGAAATAGGGGGCGGCCCATGGTGGGACATTTGGAAAGGTAAATCTGTTATGAAACAACCAATGAAAGGCATGGTGAAATTTCCTTATGTTATGAGGCGAACAAAAGAAAAACTTCTTACATTTTTGCGATAGTGAAAATAAGGCAACACTTTCCTATATCATAAAAACGCAAAGTTTCAAGTACAATAACGCATATACATATCCCAGATCTCAGAGTGATTGAGTATCTAACGAAAACTTGATTTAAGCAAGGCCTAACTGATAACTTGGATAGTTTCTCTACAATTTTTCTCATTTCGTAAAACATTTACAACAATAGAAATGAAGAAACGTGGCTATGTTACCTTGCAGATAAAAATAATAAGTAATGTGTTTTTAAAGGTCTATGGAAACTCCTTTCCCTTCCTTTGCTGCATCATTTTATATGCAAGCCTACTTTTACCATCATAACTTCAAGCTTTGTAACGAGAGACTAAATTAAATCTTTTCTCTCTTCTAGTGTAAATGGATTCATAAAAGACACTGTTCTTTCATTGGATTATATTTTGAGAGCAAGAGAAAAATTCATTCGCGAGTAAAATTCAATCCAATGAATCTAAATTACATCTCATAATTCCGTGCTATGTTTATGGCCTTCTTGAATTTTTACGCAAAATTAGTCCATAGAAGAGACGCACTATAATATAATCCCTGCTGACGCTTTGAACTTTTTATACATATTAAGAGTCATAGAGGTTGAGAAGTTTGTCCGCATCAGCTAGACATTAGTCTAGATAAAACCACACGTGTTGATGCTCTATGAATGTTTGAAAAGAATCATTTGGATTCGTAGGATTACTTTAGGGTAGTTTATCCGCATTATTATATTGATGAGTCATGCTGCCTAAAAATGAACGTCATAAAAACTCTTCCACACAACAACAAATAAAATTTTCTTTAAGCCTACGTTTGAAGAAACTAATTTAATGAAATATATGCAAAATTCGATTAAAATTATTCATTTTGCCTGCCAACCCGAACACTAACGATTTTGGATACATCATATCTTGAGGAAGAGATGTAAAAAGCCGTATGCCCAACCAGTCTTCTTTCAAATAATTTCTATAAAATTAGAAGGTACCATGAAGAAAGATAATCCGACCATCTATCAAATGATATGAACACATATTTCGAAAAAATATAATTTAGAAGGTCATATTGTGTGAAAAGAAGCCCCGAAAGACTTTTTTCTTAACTGTGCTTCAGATACAGTATTCCTAACTAAGGACAAAAAGAAAATTTTAAATCATTTGCGCCTGCTTAGTTCAACGTACAAGCATATCATACTATAAAGTATCAAGGAATTTTTGATAGGCTAAAAATAGTCATTTTGTGTAACGAAGAAGACCACAAAAAGACTGTATCACAGATTCATAATTTAAACAAAAACATGATGTAATAGTCGCTCGTAGTGGTATACAGAAACAATCAACTACAAGAAAGAAAACAAAACTTTTTTCTCATTAAAATTTTTTTTTGCAAAAGTTTGTTGTTGTTATTTGACATTGAGGGAAAGTTCTCAGTTTCCATCATGCCTTCACTACAAGTAGTCAAAGTTATGGCTTCAGAATCTTGTAACGAGTCCAATAACATAATATGGTCAGGAAATGGGTTGGTCAATTTTCCAGAGAAAGTAAGTAATTCAGGGTTTCAACTTTCTTATTCTTCAATTGAAATATTCGCAACTAATGTCGCATATCCCTTTTCACCCGAACCATTTAGTTGATGATGATACTTAATGAGAAAGATAACGACAGTGCCATTGCTTGGAATCATGATGGAACTGAATTTTCAATTCGGGATCGCAATTTACTTTGCGCTGAGATACTTCCACGTTACTTTGAGAGCAAAATCCCAATGAAGTATGAAGCATTTGCCAGACGACTCAGAAGATGGAAGTTCACTCGAACAAGTCGTGGCTTGGACACGCGTATTTACTATCATCCAGTAAGTTAGTCAGATTGTTTTGGCTTTGGTTTGCACAAAGGATAATCAAACATTAACTTTTGTATTTTCTATCTTTTCCCTTTAGCGTTTTCACCGCGATAAGCCAGGTCAGTGCGTTCAGATTTCGCAACGAAATAGAACTAAAAAAATAAAAAAACAATCGAAACTGGAAAAGGCATCTCCACAAACACCGGAGAAGATCGTCTCTGAGTCCAACTTTTCCAGTATATCGACATCAATGCTATCATATGAATATGACAGGCTTCTACAAAATAGGGTGTCATTAAGTTTAATGATGACAAAGCTACGTTATGAAGCAAATTTTTTATATAATTATCCATTGCCTAAATTTGTTTCACTCGGTTCGTCAAATATGATTTTGAGTAAGGAATAATGGTGTTGAATATTATGATAATAAGACTAGCTCATATGAATGACTAATCGAGATAATATGACAGCTTCGATTATACATTGTTCAATGCAAAATTCATTGCTTTTAAGACCGGAAAAAAGGAAACTGGAGATATAGTCCTTTTTTGTTAGAACAGGTATTAATATGTGTGCTAATAATAATAAAAAAATAAAACTGCTGTTATGTACAAGTTCTAATCCATATGATACTTTCGTTCTACGTCTTTGAAGGCCAATAAAACCCTCAGTCATTTCGGTTATATCTGGAATGTCACGATGAACTTGATCAATTCATTTAATTCATTTTATCATTCGTTAAGATTGAAAACAGCTAAATCAACCAAACCTTATTGGAGTTTAGAATATTCATATTTTTCTATTATGACTACATGCATGGACTGAACTTAGCTTAACTGATGATGTAGTACCGAAACAAAGAGATATTTTTTATTCTATATTATTCAATATTATTCAATATTATTCAATATTATTCAATATTATTGAAATGTCAAGAAAAAACTAAAGCTGCTGATTAAATATGACCATTTGAGACTTTGTTACATACAGATCATATGTGAATGTACAAAATGAGAGCTTGCGTAGCAAAGTCTTCAACAGCATCCACGCATTTAGATGTTTCACTATGAAAATTAAATTGTTGATCAAGTTAGTTTGTTTGTTTGAATCTAAATTAATATTAAGGTTCTCACCTGTTTTAGAACTGCAATTGCAAAGTAATCGATAATGATAAAACTAAAGTATTGTCCAGGAAATTCCACAAGTGTGGTATTTTTTGTAGAACATATATTGCTGTGTACATGTCTCTAATCATACCTTTCTAAAAATCATAGGTATTTTTTGGTTTTTATTCCACGAATATGTGCACAGGGAGTTGAATATTCCACCAATTTTCGTACGGGTATTCCTACGCAAAATAAGAAAATTCCACAATTTA
>Ga0209092_10003746_pt1 | contig 12969 bp, 10 predicted proteins | sample FraStrMetagenome_FD_187446 | JGI IMG/M metagenome (GOLD analysis project Ga0209092, IMG submission 187446) | Marine eukaryotic phytoplankton communities from Arctic Ocean - Fram Strait ARC3M Metagenome (SPAdes) (version 2) | ecosystem: Environmental > Aquatic > Marine > Oceanic | place: Fram...
AATACATTTAAATTACCACTAACATCTAAGTTATTACATGAAACATCTAGCAATTGTGTATGACCAAATACATTTAAATTACCACTAACATCTAAGTTATTACATGAAACATCTAGCAATTGTGTATGACCAAATACATTTAAATTACCACTAACATCTAAGTTATTACATGAAACATCTAGCAATTGTGTATCTCCAAATACATTTAAATTACCACTAACATCTAAGTTATTACATGAAACATCTAGCAATTGTGTATGACCACTTACAATTAAATCGCCTGATATATCTAATTTTTTGTTTATGTGGGTTACACAATCATCAGCGGTAATGTATAACGAATCCTTTCTTGAAGTTCCCGATGTTCCGCATCCAACAACTAATAAAACATTATTGCTTATGTCGTTAAATTTTCCCATAGAGGTTCCACACTGTTCCCCTATTATAGTTCCTTTTCCAGAAGAATGAGAGTAATTTCCTATTGCTTTTGTATTATCGCCTTGTGCATGCGAATAATTGCCGACAGCTTCTGTTTGAAAACCTTCGCTATGTGTTTCTGTTCCAATGGATTTTGTTAAAAATCCATGTGCGAAACTACCTCTTCCAATCGCTTCTGAATTAACACCTGCTACTAGTGAATATTCTCCGTATGCTTTTGAAAAGCTCCCAAATCCAACTGAATAATTACCAGAAGAATCAACGCCAAAACCACTTACTAATCTCCCATTTATATAGGTGTTTCCCGATACATCCAATTCGTATGTTATATTGTTGTGCGACGGATCTTCTGAGTGATTCACAGCACTTCCGTCTAGAATAGGTAAATTTTCATATCCTATAAACGTATTTTTCCGGTTATAAGTATAATACGTCCTTACTACTTCGTTGCCGCACAAATCATAGTCAGACCCACTAATATCTACAAATCCATCGGGTAATATCATACGGTTTAATCTTTGGAGATTTAAATTTATCCCACTCACATCTGTGTCTAATCCACTAATATCAACAACTTGTTGCTGTCCTGATATATCTAAATTTAATAATCCTTTTTTCCCCACATATCTTAGATAAGAAATTTTTGGAGCGGATGAAGGTATATTAGCATTACTAGCTAACTGTGTTGTCGAAGCATAGAATTGTAAATACCCACTTTGATTATCCAATAGCCAAAATAGTGGAAAACTATTTATAGAATTATTTAAATATACTGTTCCGTTTGAATATTTCACCCGCATTAAATAACTTGAATTAACATCATCAAATTTGAAATTGATAGTATCTTGTAAAATATTATTATTACTAGAATCCAAAATTCTCCACACACGAGAATTTGAACCAGGAACAGTCGTTAAAGATATATTTTTATAAAATTCTAAATGTGAATCAGGAAATAATCCCGAAAAAGAATTGTTGATTGTGGAATTAAACGAAGGAGCTGTTCCCACAGAGTCAGCCCAATTTCCACTGTTATCCAAAACAAAAATACTGATAGGTGACTGTTCGGGAATCTCTTCAATAAAAATATCTCTACTAAATATATTTTTTATTGATCTGAATGGTTCGTTGCTAAATTGTTGATCTAATTGTGTTGCTGCTACACCTGTAAACTGTTTGAATAATAGGTTAGTTTGGTAATCATTATTTATAATTGCAGACATATATAAATAATGATTATATTATTTCCCTTTTTAAAACTTATGTTGTTCCATAACTTATTTCTATATCAGATATTTTTTTATTGTCTCCATTTTTCAAACCTATTCTATAGAAAACAGTTTTATTAGAATTAGGACTATAATATTTTATATTATAAACAGCGTTAATACCAAGAGCTGTTTTTCTTCTATAACAACCCGCTTCATTGCCGTTATTAATATTTACTGCAGCGCCTTGGTCCCATTTTCCGTGCAACGCTTTCCACCCAGAACGACCTGAAGCGTATCCACTGGGTATTGTATTATTTGACGGATTGAAAAAAATATCTATCTCTTGTATGTAAACTAAATAATCATCGCCCAGCGTCATAGCGCTACCCGTTTCACCATTAACAACTATTTTTCCAAAACTAGTAGAACTGCTTCTAATATCGCTTATCATTATCCATTTGTATGTCCCTGTAATGGATATAGTTCCACCATTATAATAGTCGTCATTCGCAGCTGTATAACTTAGATTTTTAGTTATACCAGTATTATCAAACGGTAAATAATTTTCTGTTTGTCCATAATATTTATTGGTTGTTTCCCTATAATCAATGTACGGATTTTTATTAGAATTTGTTGTATAGTTACCACAAGTAAACCCTTTATCACACCACATCAACTGCGAATTACTGATACTATTTGCGTGGATATATGTCGGTAAATATCCACCACTCCCATAATTTATTGGAAATTCTCCTGTTCCAGGAGAATGTAATGTATAACTAAACGGTAAAATGAGAGATTCGCCCGAATTTAGTATTGTAAAATCCCACCAAAGTGGTAAATTATTGAAACTAATATCTAAAGGCGATAAATTTGTTGTTGTTGGTGTAAAAGTAACATTATTTCTGTATTCCCCGGTAATATAAAATTGTGGAGTAAATGCTCTATCTCTTGAGTATTTATAAGTAGATTGTAAAATATTCATTTTTAAATCGACTGGTTCACTAGCAGCAAGAGTGATTGGGTGAGCATTTGGCCATTTTTCACCATAATCACCTCCCGTTAATATATTGCCACCAATCATAGCATTATTTGTATTATTATAATATAAATTACCATTTAATAACCATTCATCTAATATTGGTCTCCATGTAGGATCCATATCAGAAAAATTTGCCGTAACTGTCCATGTAGTCACATTAGTTCCCGTGCCTTGTGGTCGATATAAACCAAAAAAATCTTGAACTAAAGATACGGATGGGTTATTCCTTGTAAAATTTGAGATTGAAACTGGATTTAACGGATATTTACCCATTCTAATATCATATTCAACACTTTGATTTGTTTCGTTTCCGGCAAATATTTGTGTTAGTTTGGTTTTCCAATCTGCATAAGCAGGTGTATTATTACTTATATCTGGATAGTTTGTTAAATTAATATTTTTAATTTCAATATTTGATATATCTACTCCCAAATACCATCCTCTCAATCTATATCCTTCTACGGTTTGTGACCCAGGCAATTTTGTAGCGTCTATTGTATCAGAACGGCTTATTGCCCACCATTGATTTGACGGATTTACTTCACTACTCTGTCCTAAAAATCCAACCGATGCACTGGTTTGAAGTGTATTTGAATGTGAGGTTGATTCTAATTTATAAGTAGTTAGGTCTTGTCCAATAAGATCGTTTCCCAATGAGTTTAATTCGTTCGTATCGCGTTTATTTACCAATTTGTATTTGATACTTGGATCAGATATAACATATTGAGATGTTGGACCAATAAAAAATATATTTGTATACAAAGTTGATGATAAACGAGGATATGCGGAATGAAATGTTCCAATTTGACCACTTTGATAACCTGATGATAAATGGGTATTATTGTAAAATGTAGTTTGGGTTCCTTGTCCCAACATATATAAATAATCTTGAGACACTTGTGCACGTGTAGGTGGTTGTACTATTTCATTTGTGTCCGATAAACTATAATTATCACAATAAACATTATAACTTAAATCTGTGTTTATTTTCATATAATATCCAGATACGTCATAACTGTATCCAGGAAATATTATCTTATTATTACTATTTAATATATTCAAGGATATGTCTACCGCAGCCATATTAGAAAATGACCACGAATTAGATGTTAAATTATTTGTAATGTATATATTTGATATGTCGAAACTATCATATGGTGCAGGGGGGATTAATGGTGTAAACTGTTTTGAAGAAGGTGCTATACTTCCTGATAAATCAAATCCATAATTAACATGCAAATTATAAAGAGGTAATGACGGAAAAGATGTGTTTAGTGATGCGTCGGCTACCGGCGCAGAAGAGTTAGGATTGTTATTGGACCCAGATATATTTAATGTTTTATAAAGAGAACTACTATTGTTTATTAATTGTGGCGAGGTTGCTGGTCCAAATGAACCGAAGGCAAAATAAGATCCGGAATTATCTGGTAAATATAGATAGTTCCACTCAGGATTGGTTGTTCCATAATAATCTGGACTGGGTAAAATTTCTTCGGATTTATTTTTTAAATAAACTCTAAATTGAATTTGCTTATTCCCTAATGGAAATTTGTTTTCGTTTTCATATACAAATACAGGTATATGGTTAGCATTCCCCAGTGTTCCGACAGGACCATATTTCCCCGTTGAAGGGTCAGCACCAGGTTTAAAATATACACCCCTCGTTTGTGCATATAAATTTGGTTTTGGGGTTACACCAGGTAATCCTAATTCTGTTGTTGTTAATGTGTTCCAAGAAGATATTGTGCTAGGAGGTGTGAATGTCCTGTAGTCAATGCACATATTTTCATGATAAGGTAAATAATTTAAACTAGCATCATTTATTTTTTGTGATGGATGTGGAGCTCCTGAATTACTTATATTTATAGTCCCGTTATTTAATTGATGTGGTGCTACTACAAAATTCAATCCTGCTGCTTTTCTAGGTGGTAATTTCCAATTCAACTCTATCCTTTGGTCTACTGGGTCATACTTACCGGAAGATGCATCAAATATACCATAATTATAACTTAAATCCACAACATTATAACTGCCGGAAGTATCATACACAGGAGGCCATGGTTTTTTAAAAAAATAATAGTTTAATTCGTCGCTATTACCACCGCCACCGCCTCCACCACTTCCTGCTGGACCAGTGTCGCCTTTTATACCCTGTGAACCGGTTGTTCCTTGTATTCCTGCCGGACCAGTATTGCCTTGAAATCCAATATATCCTCTAGGTCCAGTATTACCGATTAAACCTTGTGATCCTTCTAATCCCTGTGGTCCTCTATCACCTTGTGGTCCGGGCAAACAACAATTATTTGCTTCATATTTCTTTTTATTTAAATAACGTGAATAATTGCTTTGGTTAGACATTATATATATATTTAGATAGGATTTTCATTTCCTAAACATGATATAAAATATTATTTTTTATATTATGATTTTAAGATTCATCCTCAATTCACCTTGAGCACAAGAGTTAACATTGGACCATAACTAGAATATCCACTCGCAGTATTTTTTAATTTACCAGCAAATACAAAATCACCGGCGTCAAGGATCACGCCGGTATTGATTCCAGTCAAATCATAAGACTTATAGTATCTAGTAGTAGACGTGACCGAATGAGTTATTGTCTCATAGGGCGAAGTGAGTAGATTGGTTGTGTAGTTGTCGGCGAACCAAGTTGAAGAAGCAAATACGTTGGATACATCGGTCGGAAATTGAATTCTCTCCCTCCCACCACTAACATCAGTTTTAAAAAGTATATAATGTCTATCGTAGGAATTGACTACTGTGGCTCCAGAAAGATCTTTTGTTAAAAATAAACGCCCCGACACAATTGTGCTAGCTCTAGTGATAGGATATCCAGCCATTGAATCAGTTGGGTTCGTTGGGAAATTGGCGTTTGTGAATGGGTTAAATACCAAAGGTGAATTATAAGACATACCCGCAGGAGTTCCAAATGTTATTTCATAAGTTTGACCTGCGGTTGGTTGTGGTCCCACTGGTCCAGTTTCCCCCAATTGGTCCCTGTGGTCCTCTTTTTCCTTCGCATACGACCTTGCTATCAGGACAACAATGGTCGGTTGCGTGAACTTTTCTATTTAGATAGCGACTGTAGTTTCCATATAATACTTTATTTCTAGACATGTATATACTATGTCTAGAAATTATGAAGAAAACACAGACTAATTTATTCTCGGAATAAATCCAGATATGTTTCCCAGTTTATCGAGTTTGCTCATAGTGTTTTCTAAATTCTTTGTTTTTTCACAAATAGAATTGTTAAATAGATAATCTGTTTTGGGGGTTATTTCGTTTTTTTTTATTTGTTGGTAAATAATATTTATTTTTTCCTTAATATTTTCTATTTTAGAACTATCGGTTTCGTGATAAATAGGAGTCCTTATATTACTGTGTTCGGTAAACAATGATATCGCAAAATAAAATATAAATTTTCTCTTTTTTTTCGCACCAGGTTTATATCTTATTGAAAATATACCCATCAACCCTTTAATTATATCTCTTAAAGGTTTATTATTAAGCGACAACCTTAAAAATATATCCCATATCATCCATACGATATCTTTTTGATACTGGTTTTCTACAGGTGCAAATTCACGACGTTTAGCTATAAATTTCCTCTTTTTTTCTTTTTTAGCCAATGATTCAAATTCCAAAATCCATTCTACCCAATAACAACACATTGAAACACTTTTGGTTTTTTGTAAATGATACACTAATTCATTAATAGCAATAAAGAATTCCTTTGGGTCTTCTTTTTTGAAAATAATATTCGCAAATTCTACATTTGTTGCTTTTAATTTATCTGTTAATTCTATTGATTCAAACTCCGATTTTTTTAGTTTTTTAGAAGAAAACGGGTGTTTTTTTGAGGCCAAACATAAAATACACATCATTTCCGCAAATAACTTTCGAATTTTTTGATTGTTTCTTAAAGCCATTTCATTGTCCCTATATCCATCATTCACAATGTTTTTAAAATTCTCATATCTCATATTTATATATCGAGGTAAATTTGGATTTCCTAAATGAATATGTTTACTACAATAAAGTATTACCAATTCCCAAACATCTAAATAATGCCCCGCGCAAATAAATTCTCCACACCAGTAACAAGCTGGTTCGATTTTACCATCATTCAAGCTATTTAGTAATTCTTTTTTCGCATCGCTTTTTTTAAACCCGGAAAAGGTTATTCCACGAAATTCATTTATTTGTCTTTTATCATTTATTTCATTCATATTAAAAAATAATATAAAAAATCTAGTATTATTACATAATGTTTAAAACAATTAAACGACAAATAAAAAAATTTAATAAATCTTCAAATTGGTTGAAAATAACCATAGCTCTTATTACTGTGTTGGTTGTGTTTAAATTTCTTTCCAATGATAGAGAGCATTTTACACAAAAAAAAAAATTTGTTATGAAGGAGGGTCAGAAAATTTATGACAAGTTTTATTGTGAAATTTACGATGATTTAATTTTTAATAAAGTCAAAAACGAATATGAAGTGGGTGAAATTATAAATATCACAAAGGCTACTTCTAGTAGTAGGGTCCTCGACATCGGCTCTGGAACTGGGGAAATCGTGTCTTTGTTTAACAAAAAAGGCATTGGGGCACAAGGTTTAGAATTATCTCCATTTATGATTAAGAAATCAAAAAATAAATTCCCACATTTGAAATTTACACAAGGAGATGTTGCTAAGTCCATGGCGTTCCCATCTAATAATTTCACACATATTACCTGTTTGTATTTTACTCTGTATTATATTGAAAACAAAATGCAGTTTTTTAAAAATTGCTATGATTGGCTTATGCCTGGTGGTTCTCTGGTTATAAATTTGGTAAATAGAAATAAATTCGATCCAATTTTAAACAGTGCCGATCCATTATTATGGGTTTCACCGCAAAAATACGCCAAAAAAAGAATAACGTCGTCTATTATTAAATTTAAAGACTTCCAATATAAAGCTAATTTTTCTTTAAATAAATCAAACGATACTGCCGAATTTACTGAAACAATGAAAGACGATAAAACTGGACATGTAAGGAAAAACGTTCACACATTGTATATGGAAACACAGAAAAAGATTTTATCATTGGCTAAAGATGTTGGGTTTATCTTGAAAGGTAAAATAGACTTAGTGAACGTCCAATATGAATATCAGTATTTGTATATCTTATACAAACCTGAATAAGATAAATTGTAAGTCGTGAAAACCCCCAAAATTTAATACTGATAAATAATAATAATGATAATTAGATATATTTTTTATTTTATAACAGTTTTGTTGATAAGTTTGTTTATATTTATAAAGGTGAAATTTAGATTTTGGGCTTCGCAACCAGTTTTTCACATTTATAATTTATATTATTGGTTGTTCCCACCTGGTATAGTTCAACACGATAATCCACCATTAACCAAGTATTATGATGCAGAAATTTACACAGATACGTATGAAAATGTATCCGCCGAAAAAAAAGAACTATTGTATGGGTTGGTTAGGAATTATTTTCTTTGGAAGAGAGATGTGAAATATAATCCAAAAAAACACGAAGTATTGGATTATTTTAAATCTCATAATAGAAAATCCTATATTTCCATGTGTTTTGAATATTGGGGGGAATACGAAAGAAAAAGCAAGAGTTATAAATTTCCCAAGAAATTAGTTGCATGTATGAGTTCTAGACCATTGGACTGTTTATTACATAACAAAAAACTAGAAATTACATATGTAGATTTCTTATGCGTTCATAAAAAAGAAAGAAAGAAGGGTTATGCTCCCAAAATTATTTACACGCATTATAAAAAATGTCGCGAAATGGGGTCGGAAGCTGTTTTCCTGTTTAAGAGAGAAGGGACTGTTAATTTTATGGTTCCATTAACTATTTATAACGCATATATATTCAATATTAAATCATTTAATAAAGTCAACAAAAACCTTCCCAATAATATTATTTGTAAATTGATTACTAGTGGTAATTGTGAATTATTTTTTCATTATTTACCCAACATAAAAAGTGAATTTCCGTGTTTTATTATTCCAAATCACGCTAATATTAAGGTTCAATTAGAAAAAAATTTGCTATCTATTTGCATGCTATTTGATAATGATAATCCTATAGGTGTTTATATTTTTAGAAATCCACAAACATCGTATGATAAAAAAAATAGTATAGAGTGTTTGGCTTCATATTGTGATGAAAAATATGAAAATGAATTTATAGAATCATTTCAAAACAGCATTGTATTGGTTCAAAAAAATATACAATTTGAACTACTTTGTATCGAAAATATCTCTAATAACAATGTTATAATTAAAGAAATTTTGAAAAAAACCACTCCGTTATGGAAGGTTCCAATGGCGTATTATTTTTATAATTTTATATATCGTCCATTTATATCATCAAGTGTTTTTTTATTAAATTAGCGTTTATATTTTCCAGCTCTTGAGAATGAGTCGCAGACAAATATTACAAATACTCCTAAAAATAAATACAAAACCAACTCTTCTGTAATATTTTCTGTTTTCTCATCTTGTTGTTCTTCGAGTAAATGTATCATATAATTCAACTTTTTCATGAGATTATTTGGGTCGCTATTCGATGCTAAGGCAGGAGCTGTAGTCATATTATTATACGTCGCCATATACTGTGTATTTGTATTATTAGCAGTTGGAGCTGCAAATTGTTTATAATAGGCTTCATTTGACTGTCCGTTCTCTAACATATCAAAATTTTCTGTACTTATACCTTCGTCATCGCTATCATCTTCATCAAAAGCAGCAACGGATGATTTAACATCTGGATAACCACTGTCTTTTTTATCGTGGGGCATTCTTGGCATTTGAGGCATTAAATTTGGTATTTTGGGCATCAATGAATTGGAATCTTCTAAAGAATTCCCCTTATTTCCTAAATTAACGTTATCTGATTCGTTTTTTTCATCGCCATCATCATCATTGCTTTTCATAAAATTTAGGAACTGTTTAACTTTACTTGAATTAATTGGAGAACGTTTCCGTCGTATCGTTTTATTATTTCTTTGTTTTATACTATTCGTTTCATCTAACATAGTAAAACCTAAAGGTTGGGCAGACATACTTATAAAAACAAGAGAGAATAATTTGTATTCTTATCCTAAAAAATATATCTTTTTATGTATATAGAATGAAATATTATGTTGAAATTATTTTAGTAGCTTTATTACTGGGTTTACTTTATGAAAAACCCGAGTTTTTAGTTCGTTTTTCTAATAGCACTTTAGGGAAATTACTAACAGTTGTATTAATTGTACTTATATCACAATCGTCTGGATTGAATGCTGGATTATTATCAGCATTAATAGTTATTGTATTGCGACAAACATGGATTGAAGGATATACGGAATACCATACACCTCTTCACCCATCAAAGTTTTCCGAAAAAGGGCTTACCGCAAACGGCGATGAAGTAGAGACACAACCAAAAAAAATAGCTACCACTAAAGCAGATTCAACGTCCCCTAAGGACGCTGGAAAAAAATTATGCGGGACAAAGCAAAAATGGGATGATAATCTGGGAAAATGCATATCTGTAACAGATCAGTTAAAGGTGGAAGACCAAATAGGTGAAAGAAGTAGCCATAAAGCTACTTTAGAGGCAACAAAACAAAACAATATGCAAACCAATAATTAAAAATATTTTCTATAGATTAATATAATGATTATCGTAATTATATTAATTTTGATAGCTGCCCTTGTATGCTTTTATGGTAAGGTGAACAAACATAACATCGAAGGGTTCAAGTCACTAAAGGTATTTTATAACAAAAAACACAAAATGGTTCGGAGAAAAATTAGACCACAATTTGAAAAATTACAAGGATATTGGAATAGATTTTCTAAAAAATACATATAATTTAATCTAATTAAATTATAAGATGAAAGCTTTTTATGAATTTACACAAAAAATCAATAATAGTAAACTCTTTGCTGGTTTAGTAATGATTATGCTTAATATAGGTTCTAAGTATATTACTATCAAATTAAGCAAATCTCAAGAAGAATACTTGAGAAACTCCGTTGCTAGACAATTGTTAATATTTTCCATAGTTTGGATGGGCACAAGAGATGTTATAATGTCTTTCTTTCTAACAGCCGCATTTATTGTTTTAACCGATCATTTATTTAACGAAGAGAGTAAATATTGTGTTATACCAGAGTCATTGAAAAACTATGCTCATATTTTAGATACAAACAATGATAAATTCATAAGCAAAGACGAACTCGATAAAGCTATGAAAATTGTTGAGAAAGCACAAAAACAAAAAAGAAAGCAATCGCAAATCAGCGCAGTGGAAAACTTTTCTGGGTATTAGTAAAAAAATGAGATATATTTTATTGACAAATATAAATGAAAAATTGTATTTTCACTTGTGTTTTTAATAATAAAAAATACATAGATATGTTCTATTTATTTTTAGAAAGTATTTATATTTCAGGTAATTTAAAAAATAATACTGATATTTTACTCTACACTTCCACTGAATTTATGAATATCATAAAATCCAGTCATTTATTTTGTGATAAAATTAAATTTGAACTAAATGACTCATATAATAATATTGATAAGGCTTGTAAGGCAAGAGTAGATTTATTTGAACTTAAGTCTGTTACTAATTATGATAAAATACTATATTTAGATACGGATATTATAGTAAAACATGATATTAATGAGTTGTTTGATATATGCAAAGACGAAATATTGTATGTTTTGGAAGAAGGTGATTTAGCAAAAGACGAAATTAAACCAAATTTATTTTTAGATTTTCATGGTAGACCTTTATTTACACATGAAGAAGTTAATAATATGGAAGACACTACCGCATTTAGTAGTGGTATTATGTTATTTAAAAATTGTCTTCCAATTAAAACTTTATTCAAAAATATAAAAAAACATTTATCTTCTTCTCATTATACTTTTTCTACATTTGATCAACCTTTTATAATTTATAACGCCATCAAAGAAAAATTATACAATAATAAAATTTTAAAAAGGGTTTGTTTATCTGTAAGAACTAACCACGGTGATATTGAAAGTGATAAAATAATTCATCATTTTTGTGGGGGACCTGGTATACCGTATCATAAAATTGATTTTATGACTGTGTTTTTAAACAAAATTAAAAATACGAATACCAACAAACATATTCTTGATGCGAAAAAATATATTACTGAAAATTTATTACCTATTATTATTAATAGTAATGAAAATTTAGAAGGGAATATTTTTATGAGGCATAATACTATTGGATTTAGCGACTACTATATAGATAAGGCAAAAAATATATCAAATATATTATTAAATAAAAATATTAAAAAAGTTTTGGAAATAGGATTCAATTCTGGATTTTCTGCTTTATTAATGTTATTAACTAATCCAAATATACATATTACATGCTGTGATTTGGGTGAGCATTTATACACAATCCCATGTTTTGAAAAAATAAATAAAGATTTTGGTGGTAGAATTAAACTTATATTAGGAAACAGCAACCAAACTCTTCCAAAAATATCTGATACATTTGATATTATACATATCGATGGGGGCCATCAAGTACATGTTGCAGAAAAAGATATACAAAATAGTTATAAGTTATCAAAGACCGGAACCATTTTAATATTTGATGATTATGACTTTAATAACTTACATTCTCTATGGAATTATTACATAAAGACTTTCGAATTGAAATATTGTAATATACAAACTAATAATACACCTTTTCACGATATTAAATTTATATCAAAATATATTAATTTTACTAATTAATTATTTATCTTTAGAATCTTCTAATAATAAAGTTTTTGTTTCTAATTTTTTTTCCAATTCATTTATTCTTTGAATTAGTGTTTTCATGTCTTCTATCTGTCTTTTCTCTCTTTCTACTTCAGGATAATCAGTATTATACCACCAGTAATATGTCCCCCTTCCAGCATTGTAGGTAATTTTCCCTAAATTAACTATTAAATCAACACCTTCATATAAAATAAATCCTAAAACCATATTATACATAATTGATATTTAATTTATGTATAATATATAATATATGTATGACGATAAGGTAGAATTTTTTATTAGAAAAACGTTCTCCACTGAAACAGCAGTTAGAGAAAGATACATTAAACGAGGTGATATGGTCGCTCAACAACATTATATCAATTTCTTTATGCGAACTAGAAAGAAAAACGTACCAGATATAAATATACATAATCCAAGTATG
>Ga0209092_10003749_pt1 | contig 12966 bp, 15 predicted proteins | sample FraStrMetagenome_FD_187446 | JGI IMG/M metagenome (GOLD analysis project Ga0209092, IMG submission 187446) | Marine eukaryotic phytoplankton communities from Arctic Ocean - Fram Strait ARC3M Metagenome (SPAdes) (version 2) | ecosystem: Environmental > Aquatic > Marine > Oceanic | place: Fram...
ACCAAACATTACGCCAAACATTACGCTTGAATCCCGTAAACGCGAATTACGCGTAATTCAACAAAATCCTGGTATGAATGCTGTAGAGATTACGCGTAATTCGAGTTTACCACATGGACGGGCCTTAGTTTTAAATAAAAGTTTAATTAGCTTTGTTCAATCCATCTCTCTTTTTAGTAAAACATACTTACATACGTCTACGATACAAAGCACATAGTACAAACTTTATAGTCATGGTTTTAAGACCTTTATTATACATTCATTTTCCATGTATAGACTCTATTTATTATAATAGAATTGTCTCTAATAATAGGTTTTGATCCAGATGCCTATTCGAGGTACTACATACCTATTCATGATCATAATTACCTAATTATCAAGATCAAAAGAATTTTCTCTAGACTTTTTCTGTATAGTGAGGTACATAGGCTCATTCAATTGAAGTGAAAACAACAAACTAATATTTGCCGAGAGCAAAGGATGTAACGGCAATGTATTTAATCCTTTACTCTATTCTGTAAAAAAGCTGTTCACTATAATAAGGCATATGGTGGTTACAACAACTCACTACTTCTTTGTTTCAAATAAGTTTCGTTTATATAAGAATTTCAACTTTATTGTTGTTAACTTAATTATCGCATTTTCAACTAACTTCGCTCATTTAAAAGAAGAGGTTTAGACTTATTGAGTAATGATTCTTTCTTCTCGCAATGTAATGCATAATTCTTGAGTGTCTGTCTTATCCTCATTTCTCTCAGCTCATTATCTCTCATTGCCTGCCTTACCTTCAATATTGTATTCTTGTAGTCCATCTCCGCCCATCCAGCTATTCCATCTACAATACATGGCTTGAGAAATCTACCAGGTGGGTTGAGTTTACGGATGCTGGTATAGATTTCTTTGGAATGTACTTTCTTAAGAGATTTAGGGCATACTTCATACTTTGATTGATATTTCTTGACAAGAGACATAAAATTGATATTGCCTTGGTGGTTATAAACATGAGTACCCCGGCCGGATATGATATCGTTTTCTCTGGGCTTCTGTATAAAATTTATCCTGGAATGGTGTGATAACTTTGGGGCCTGTGATTTAGTTGAAGATGAAGTTTTGATTGGTAATTTCTTTACTCTCTTTTCAACAACATAGACGGAGATCAAACGGGGCATTGTGTTTCTATCAATTGGTTTTAAAGTTCCGCGTTAAAATTAAAATTATGGCTTGAGAGAAAAATATTTTTTTTCTATTGTGTTGTTAAGAGTCAAATGCGTAGCTTTTGGTATGAAATCGGCCACTCAATGATTTTTATTTCCATACTAAACGTCCACGTACAATAGACAAAGATAGAAATTCTAATAGAAAGTCTCGTCATGTTCTTTTGCATTCATAAGTTAGTACTCATAGATAATATTTATAGTCTTGCTTTTCTGGAGAAATAATTCATTGGAACTAGCTATAGGAATTGGTATTAAAGCAAATGTCCAGTTAAAAATGTTTGAGCAGCAGTGATGGATTCTTTAACGTTATATTTTAGTGCTGATAGCTATTTAAAAGAGAAGTCCATGATGTTAAGCTGGGATTTCAGTAATTTAGTGATATTTGTAATACCGATTCATTGCAGCAGCTATCGAATAAGATTTTTACTGGTTGGTCATGTGGAACAAACTTAATGATGGATTAATAGTCATATCGATATTTAAACAGTTTCTCCAAATATAAACTTTTAAATATTCAGTACCTCATATTAGTCTGGGCATGTAATTTACTGACTTCATTAGGGGTCAAAACGTACAATTATGTTATATTCTACTAGCTGTAGTTTGTATCACTAAACAGTAGTTGTGAACTCAATTTTGTAAGTCATATGGTATGTTTGTTTGTTTGTTTGTTTGTGTCTGAAATCGTTTACAGTGTTTCCCATGGCACAACACATGGTAAGGCATAAATTTGGTTCAAATTTTGTTCCAATTTCTATTTTGGATGCTAATAAGATCCTTTGGGGATGGCCTCTTTTCATCCTAAGAGTGCTTGTGGAATATTTGCACTTAATTGTTATCTATGATAAAATTTGATAGACTCGATTCTTATAAAAACAATATGGTTTTTGCTACGGTATAGAAAATCTATTTTCATAAGAATAGAGTCTATCAAATTTTATCACTAGAAAATAATGAAGTGCAAATATTCCACAAGGACTCTTAGGATGAAAATAGGCCATCGCCTTTCATGATTAAATGCAACAGTTGGACAAAATCAAGCGATGAAGAATGTATCCAAATTAATGCAATACAACAAGATAAAGATAGAAATTTATAAAATATATCCAGATTTACGTACCTCACAACAACACGGAAGTTGGATACAATATGAAAAATTCAAAAATAATCTTGAATGTCGAGGCCATTGTAGTAACTTTGGACTTTATCGACTCATTGTATACTAATGTCATTTCAAGTAAAAAAACAATCTAACTTTGCAGTTCTTGTGAATAAAGAAATGATCGACCGTGAGTCCTTCCATTTTTTAAATTCACTTCCATATCGACATTCACCTTGGTCTCCCCTTCGACATACTACAAGGTGTTATTTGATATAGGGTAATAATATAGATTACTTAAATAGAGTGAGATAGATTATTACATCTAGCTCCTACATACGTCATGTACTACACCCCCCCCCAAGCTAAACATTCTCTCCTTCAGTTAATGTTTTAGCATGTAAATCTGTATGATATGACGTATCAGGTATAATTTCATTCTTTATTGCATTTGGTACCAGTCTTCCCATTATGTGATCAAAGTGTTTATTGAACAGGATTCTACCCGAAGGCTTTGTCATTCCATCTGAACTGTTCATACTTGTCATTATATAGTTAAGTTCCAATAGGTCCTTTGACAGCATTTATGTTCTTATTTTTATTTGTATGTCATTCTTCCACTAGATCAGCTGGGAAACTCAGAAAAAATCCAACTTACAAATCTGCCAACAATAAAAAAAATGATCCAGTCCATTGTTCCAAAAGAAGTGTCTACAGAAATTAAACTACGAAAGATAATGGATGGAAGAATTACAAAAAAAAACAAATGAGGATAAAATTTGGATGTTTCGAATTATTCTGGGTGGAGAAAAAAGTTCCATGACGGGAGAATTGGCCCAAAAAATACATGAGTTACTTCAACAACCATTAAGGTATATCCCGGTATTGAGAATACAGGATCAATCGTTCATCTCCAAACCTGTACCACTTTCAGCATTGATATGAACTAAGAAATGAAGGATAATGAGAAATAATATTATTGATTTTTTCTTTCGTTTTGCATGTGATGCGTTTATTTTTCTGATTCTTGTTGGAGAATGTCCTCCTAAATTTCGCAACGTGTAAGATGCCTGTTTCTGTGAGAGTTGCATTAAATACATATTCAACAAACACGATTGATAAACGTTAATTAAGGATAGTTACGTCAGTCACAATACAAGACCATTATGACGATGGGCATGACCAAAAGAGGAACAAACTCAAATCCATACTAAAACTGTTGAATAACCAAAAATATACGACTCGTATCAAAATGAATCTTTTCATCTCATTTTTGCACAAGGTATTCATTCAGGAATATCTATGAGTAGCATCTGGAGTTGTCTTGGTATATCACATTCCAAAAAAGATAGAACATCATTTGTTTTGTGATGTTTTGATTCTTTGGAAAAGAAAGACAAATATTAGCCATATATACGTCTTCCAACATGGCATCCTTCTTGGAAGACCATCCTGACACTCAGATTCCAGAGGGAACGAAATATCAAGTCACCTATTCAATTCTCACAGTAATCTCCCTCCTATTTTTATACAAATCCAAATCAATCTGTATTCAAAAACCCTACTATCGTCAAAATTCCACAATCCAGATCCTATTTCCACTGCTATGTCTTACCAACCTACTCTTAAATCTATGCTTGGCAATCATAAGTTTCTCCAATCTATCCCCCCGAAGAATGACCATCCTTTCCGTATCACGAAAAATATGTCAAAGCCTGATGCTACCGCCATTACTGTTAGTACCCTTTGAGATTTGTTATATTTTGCATACCCATCGAAGTGTCAATTTTTGTGCGTTATCGCTGGATGAAAAACATCGAAGGATACGTATCCCCACTCAAAAACGAGGTATCTTTGTCAAAAACGTCATTCGATTAGTTGCCTTGGGATTATGGAGTATTGAAATTATGATCCAATTTCGGTTTTTATGGAATGACGAATCATGGGAAGATGGTGGGAGGATGGATATAGAGGATTGCGGATGGAGGACTGTGATAAGTGAGATTGGGAATCGGAAGGGTGGAAGGAATGATATGTATTTGATACTATCATTGATTCCGGATATGACACTTTTGTGGGTGTCCTTCTTTTTGAGTATAGTCTTCTGGAGGTATGTATTCTGAATGTTGCTCCCTGAGTTGATTCTGAAATTTCCCTCACAAACCTATTGTCAAATAAAATACTTATTCTTTAGATATGGGACCAATTCGTCCTTTATCGTAAATTCTTCCTTTTGTAACCCATGGTCCACCTTTTTTATAGGAAGCATAGGTCTTGGTGTCAAACAATGTTTTTCATCGGATTATTATCGATTAGTTTCTCAAATAGGAATTAGTTTCCATTTATTATTTTTATTTCTACTGTTGAACCTTGTAGATCAGGAAATGAAAGCTTCCCAAAATTTTGAATCCTTTTTAAAAGACACCCACAAACACTTTGTTGTAGAAGGTGGAAATTCAACAAATTTGAATAGCAGTTTCGAAAGTGGTTTGGAATCTCATCAAGACGATGACTTCCTACAAGAAATATCCGAGAATCAGAATGTGGATGTTCCATGTTTGGAAATCATTCTTCACCATTCGGAATATATTATGGATTCTTCACAAATGAGCGCAAGTCAAGATCGACTATCCAATGCTTAGTACTGTAGTAAATATCGCAAGGGAACATCAGTTTTGACTATTTTGTATATACATTCATGATTCATTAATATAATATGCATACATTTATAACATTTTATTCATTGACATACAACCTTATATAATGCTATCCATATAGCACCCCTTTCGCAAATTCTATGGAACAATCTATCCATCCCTTCCAAATCAATAGGTATTCACAAATATTATATGGAGTTTTGGTGTAGGACTTACAATCCCCGAATTGGAAATTCGAATTTGAATATGGTGATGGATCATTAAGAAGGGTCTGAAAGTCTATTTTTGTCAAGTGACAATCTAGATCAGAGCTTTTTTTTTAAAGCCGATTATCCAGCGCATTTTGGAAATGATACATTCCTATAATTCCTTTCCGGCATCTCTTGATGAATTTCGGAATAGTAGCGACAGTTCTGACCTGTACTGCATATACATAATGGAAAGTCAATGATGGACTTGCATTCTTGTATGTGAAATTTGTGGCGTACAATGAATATATTAAATCGAAATCGTAGACTTCAGTGTTCGCATAGTAAATACGATCGTAAACGAATTCGCATCCATGATAGAATTCTTCTCCTATCAATATAGATGCAAATGCAAGTGCAAGGCAATGTATATGAGTGTAACTTTACTGATAAACTTAAATCAAGTAAGTTGGCACAACCCACTTTGAGGAAATGCGGAATGAATAAATAAATGCACGATAATAATACAATGCATTTGAGAGGAAGAGTGAGAATGTTTTTCTAGAATAATACTAAGAATTATTGATTATTATAACATGTAGGAATCGAAATAGCCAAGCTCTCTAGAGTCGTCCCAAATCAACTACTATATATATCGGTATATAAAATTGGATCATGTCAAGAAGAAGGGAATGAAAAATGAGTTAAGAGCAGAAATTTATTTCGAATTCTTCTTCTTCTTGATGTAATCCAGCATGATCAGACCATGTTGTATTCAATTGGATCCATCTACAACTCTTCTTGTACTTCTCCCGAAGATTCATCCTCAAAGTTGGGTAGAGAATCAATGGCCATGGACAATGCGTTAGTAAGAGCATCATGATATTGAACAATAATATCCAATTCCATTTTTGGAACTGACAATTTTGCTTGTTCAAACTCCGCCTGCTTCAAGTTCATCAAACGTTCCAATTCCACCTCTAGAAATTCCTTATCTTCTGGTCCTTTCTCTTCGTTACCTAACCAAACCAATTCCAAATCATCCGTCGTGGCTTCTTTCAATCGATGAATCTTCGTCTCATCTTCTTCCCAGATCTCACTCGTATCCTGAATTTCAAATTGGAGAATATCATCAAAGATCCATCGTTGTGGATAATCTTCGACAAATCCATAATCCCTCAAAATTTCAGGTGTGCCATAATTCTGTTTGCGGGCATCACAATCATCGCACATATTATATGACGTAAAAATCTGCTCTCCGACCATAATACGACGTTGAGCACGGACTTGCAACACATCTTTGGAGTTATCGTTGATTTTATCGGAATAGGTATTGTAATAATTTCCATTGCGATGATTCATCACATCCAACATTGGAATCATGACATAATCCCATCCACGAGAAATCAACATGAGGGCGGCGTTTTCTTTATCAACGTCTTTTTCCCCTTTGCATTCTTCGTACCATTCATGCTCAATCCATGTTGTGGCATCATCTGGGGGAAGTTCTTCAATTACTTTGTGTAACAATTCTTTTCCAGTATCGGACCAAGCACTGGGCAAAGTCGTTGTTTGATGTTTGAGAAATTGAACATATCCTGAAAATTCCGAAGAGTTTCCTTTTTCCATCTCTTCAATCAAGTGAAAGGCCGTCTCACACGGCAAAGCACTCTCAATCAACTCAGTACCTTCCTCAATATTCTCAGCCGTCAAAAAGGTCTTTCGAGGAACTGACATGATCAATTCCTTTCCATACACATCTTCCATTGCGAATAAGCCAAATGGACTCGTAGGATCAGAAGGATCTGTGCGGCGTAAATCGATTTTGCGATTTAATCGTCCATCGACCTTGAGGAACCATTTTAATAAATCTTTTGTGTATTCATCTCCGGCGTTGGGTTGGGTACGGTCGTTTTTGGGTGGAATGTAGGTATTAAAACTGGCTCCACTGCCGGATCCGCCTTTGGGGGAAGATCCACCCCCAGCTAGAATGGCAAGGGGGGATGTCATGTACAATGCACTCCATAAAAGATGTTTCATGATGAGATATATATATATATATATTTAGAATTGTTTTTGTGCTTTGTTTTGTTGTTGGTTTGTGAGATAATGTGTGACAGAAAGCAGATGATGAGTATCAAAATGGCTCTCGTAGATTCTTCCTAGATATTGGATATCTTCTTATAAGCCTTTGTGAGTATGGGAGGCTGTACTTACTTTGTGTATCTTTCAATGTTTCATATACGAGTAGCTACATTCGTAGAGTAGAATACAATACAATACGATCGGATCTTGGATTTGGGAGGATGGAGTGAAACGCGTGCCATCAAACCAGAAAGGGTGAAGTTCCGCTTGTGTGCATCTCCCTATATTCATTTCATGACATTCCATGTTCCATTCGGATTTATATACACGAGTTTATTTTAATTAAAATCTATCTTCAAGCTCACATTAATATTGTAGCTAAGTAAAAATATTCCATTCTCTAAATAATCTGAATAAAAGTACAAAATTAGAAATTGTTAGGGAAATCTCGAGATCTATAAGCCCTTACATAGAAAAATTGTGATTGTTCCAGAATTTTCGACTCAAAATTCACAAAAAAGCATTCCATAAAAATACCTTCATCTTGATATCCAACGTACGTACGCACAAATGAAATCCAAATGATTGTTTCCATGAATCAAATCTATATTGGAGATTAGGATCATCGAGAATCCATTTCATCATGACCAAGTTTCAAGGATGACACAAAAAAAATAAAATTGAGAAAATAGGAGGATCCAAACCAAATTCCGACTTTCTACCAGTGCTACATAAAAAAACAATGTAAGAGTGAGTTTTGCGAGTATAATGTAAAGCAGCATTGTGTCGACGGCAAAGTTTGTAAAAATATAAAAACTGTGGTTGATGTTACGGGATTCACTGAAGAATCGAAAAACGTAAAAAGAAAATCATTCGTGGAATTGAGAACACAGGTAAATATCGGATGATGATTCTCTTAAGATAACCATAATAAAAGGCGGTTTACGATCACTTCTATTTAATATCTTTAGTTGTCGAAGGATCATTGCATCCGACACTAACTACCATCAATGTTTCAACATTATCTTTTGAGAAAACTTTGTATTAAAAATCATCCGAGAGATTTACGAACGACAACGAGAATATCAATCAACTTATTGAATCAATTGAACAATTAACTCTCACTATTGCCAACAGCACCGGAGCTGAACTTGACAGAGTTGAAAGGAGACTGAATTGAGCTACTAGAAGAACTGCCAGGGAGGAGCAACAGCAAAGGGGATAACATTCCACACAACAACATTGCAGCGGAGGGACGTACTAATAGATCATCGAACAGGACCGATCACGAAAGAAACCGTATTTCTATTGTAGATCAGGTTTAAATTCGTAACGTAGTAAGACTCAGTGGATTATGTACTGGGAGATCTCCTATTGGAATTGTCATAGGATTTACCTCAACCTACGGCACTTGTTTCCATCGTGTGAGTGCTTCCTGTGCAATCCGTATTAGTTCACTCACATTATTATTTTCCACAGTTAAGAATAATTCCGCGTCATCCACGAATGCAATTAGAGCTAATAGGATGTTGGTCTTGGATAATGGCGTGATTAGAGTAGAGGTGAATCCCGCTTCCTTCATGATCTCGATCATGGACGAGCTGACACAAGTCCAGAAAGGGGCAGTCCCGGTGTCTTACCCTGTCCCCTGGAAGTTTGTACCGGTGAAGAATGTGTGGGAGTCGCCGAATCCGGTTCGTGTGTAATGTTTAGCTACATGTAACGGTTGTAACAGTGCTTTGATTACTTGTTTCTCCAGTTCCCACTTTGAACACATCATGGCGATATACTTTTGTACCATACGGTCGTAGCAGTTAGCTCCGTCCGTAGATAATATTACTGTAGGTGTTTTAGAGGCATTAACATTATCCATATACAGTTGCTTGGTGATTGCACCGTCAATTGACACCCAGCCCTTTCTTCCACTTAAGTGCTCTTCAGGCAGGAGTCCTAATTTTTCTGCTTGTCCCGTCATTTTCTTGGTGACAAAGTGGCGCCCGGCAGCGTTCCAATCGGCTTCACTAAGGATTATAGATCGCAGTGAGCCTATTTTTATACTATCTTTTTTCTTAAACGCCATTATGTCAAGATACGTTGACCATCTATCATATGGGCGTCCTGTTAGAAAAGGTAAGTTCATTGCAATGGCGAGAAAATTCAAAAGATATTTATCCATCGTCACCTCTTTGTATATTGCATTATAGCGTCCTGATGGCGAACTAGCCTTCTTTTCTTTCGTTATACTACGCCATGTATTTTTCACCTCTTCCTCAGACATAGTAATCGGTATCCTTGGTATATGTTCCTCAAATCTGGTTCTGAAAAGCATTTGTCTGGTAATGTGAGGAAGTGATTCCGGTGGTTCCTCAATGCCTAGCTGCATCTGTTCCGAGTATTCAGTTTCTGCAAAGTTGCCAAACTTTAGATGTATTTCGCTTTCCACAAGGGGGGTATTCCTAGTGCAATTGTATTTATCTCGATTTTCATTCTGGAGTGTTTTAATCAGAGCGCTTGGTTTGTTTATTTCATTCCATTGCTCATTGCATTTTACTCCCACGCTATCCACTCTGGCAGTTGGACCTTTGCTTTTTGGAAAATGTGTTCAGATTGTACTATTTTGATCACGGATCTATTCGGCTTTCATGATCCTTTTAATCATTTAGAGCGTGATATATTGAGTTCCGAGGCTCTGGTAACTGCCAATTCCTCAAGAAATCTTCTCCTTTCACTACTGGCACGAGGGATGAGGGTTTCATATAATTTTTCACATTCTAATCTTTTATACAACACTTCCTCTATTGTATATGTTAGAGGGTTCTTGTATCCGCTACTTTCACTGAGTTGACGTAGTAATCTGGACAATATGCGTTGTCCCAGCTTCCTTTTTTAGACTAATATCCATAGTCGTCGTTGTTCCTGGAGGGATTTGAATTGGGCAGAATATGGTATTTTCCCTAGGCGAACCCTACGGCATTTCTTGAGCGCTGTTACTATACCTCTTCCAAGTTGGGAGTCCATCTCTTCCATTGTTAGTGTGCTTTCTAGTGCCGGTGGATATTTGACAGTAGAATACAATAATTGGCTTCTTTGTAGGAGATTATGTTCTTGCATATGTATTTTGAGTACAGAAATGAATTTCTTGTAGACTCTAGAATAATTGAATTTCATGGTTTTAATAGAATGTTCCGCAACCATGTACATTGGTTGACCGAGGAAAGATGTTGTAGAAAAGTCTGCAAACATATTTCTATGGTCGCCACATACATCAATTCCTATTGAAAGAATACCAGTTCTCATAACTTGAAGATTTGGTGAATGAAAAATTGCAGAAATTAGTTTTGAACCACGATGGTATGTTGCTGGTAGTGATCCATGTGCCCTAGCATGGTAGGCGTTTTTCATACCAATATCTCTTGTCATATACAGCTATAATCACAATAGCTTTACAACATTGCCATTAAATATGTGTAATAAATGTAATAAAATAATATTTAATATGTTGTCATATATATTAAATAAAACAAAAATAAAAATAAACAAAATATAGCATGCAAAACCAAATCATGTGTGACATCGTCAATGCACACAATTCTAATGACAAAGCAAACCAAACAGAATTCTGAAGAACAGATTCTGACACAGTTGAAGTAAGCGATGATCCAGAGAGATCATACTTACGGGTGTTCTGTAATATCGACGTGGTGCCTGGCCAGCTCAACGTCGTAGTTACATCCTTTAATACATCCATTAATTCGATGGTGTTTCTATGTTGTAAATTATATATTAGAATTGTAGGTAGTTAGTATAATGTAGTACGTAGTAAAATTAATATACATTAATTTTACTTTCAGCTCACAATTCAAAAACAACAACAACAACAAACAACCAACTCCCACAACACACCCCAACTGTGTGTTTGTCGACAACCTATTCCTAGCATAGGTCATTCTCATTCTTGTACTAAAAGATCCGGTATCTGCATTCTGATTTATATCCAGCATTAGAATAACATGTTTGGTAATCATTTGATTTGATAGTTCAGTAGTAATGTCATCATCAAACATTTTCCATGGATCTGCCTCTATTGATTTATCTTTAATGTGCTGTATTTGTTGCTGATAAGCAGTTGTTTTCTTGGAAGTTTGTGCTGGTTTTGTACCGTGACGATATGCTGAATATACTCTAGTAGTATGGTTTTCTCTACCTTTGAATTCCAACCATGTCCATCTACCCAAACCTGATACATCCTTTCCTACTTTATGAGTTCTATGGGCGATTTGGCCTTCTGCAGCAGAAAAAGTCTCCCTCTCTGATTTGTGCCGTGTTTTGCGTGGACATTATGTTCAGTTACGATTTTGAATCGGTTCCAATAGAATTTTACTCTTGAGTAGAATGATGCTGAGCCTTTACGTAAATGCCAGTTGAACCTTCAACCCGAGCGAGCGTGCACGGTACTACAATGTCAGGATATGATTAGAAGTGATGTGATTTGTGCGAAAAATATTTTGAAATTTTCATTATCTTGTGGAAGCGGAATATCAACAAATAAGCCTACAATGACGTCAGATGGAAAAAAATGTTTGTCAAGTAACAGGACTCAATGACGGGATTGATCATGTGAAACTTAAATCTGATGAAGGTACCAGGATGTGGGCCCTAGCACGTACCCTACCGGGTGCCCTAATAATTATTCTGATTCTTTAAATAAAACTCACGTAAAGTCCTAAGTAATGGGCTAGTGTATACTTAAAACCCCTACTTGTATGTTCTAAGTATTTACACTTAAAATAAGAAATATTTGCATTGCATAGTAAATGCCAGTTGAAATTTGTCTCAGCAAGGCCATAAATGTCACACTTTTTTCTATATCTGAGAAAATAAAAACTGTTATGGTTCTTTATTTTATTTGGATCTAAACCTATACTGCAAGGATTAGTAAAGCAAACTCTCACAGTATTTTTCATTTTTCTTGTGTGTACATCGCCGAAATATTCACCTTTGTCATCTGATTCAAGTCTTGAATTTAATTCTTGTTTCCTTTATTGCTCGTGAATATTCATATAATCACAAATCTTTGATTTTTATTTCATTCGGTCTAATTTCTTTTTGTGTCTCTGTTTTGCTGTGCCGATTTTGGCAGTGGTAACCTTTATCCAAGATCATAGCAGAGTCATCTTAGAAGGTGTCTCTTGAAGGACTATGCTGTACCAGCTACATCATCGTTCGCATCTTCTTTGGTGATGCTTTGTGTAGCCTCTTCATTTAATTTCTTTAAGTTGTTTTTGGATGACTTTTGGAACTACTCTTTTCCTATGAATATCTTCATTTCCTGTGCTGTCTACGCTTGAAGCAACTGACGATGCACGAGATTTAGTATCATAGTATCGCATCTGGGTACTGTTGAACAATACGCATCCTGCACTTCCTACAGCTGTACTAACTGTTTTGTCATCACCCTGGAAGTTCCAGACACTGTTACCACCGATCAGATTGATGCTGTCATCGATTTCAAAAGGATTGTCCAATTCATCTCCTATTTTTAGAAATCCCATGGAGTCGTCATCCATGTAAGCTTGTATTTCTCGGTCCAATTTTGTGAATTATGTACTTAATCACGTACATTGTGAATTATGTACTTAATCACGTACATATATAGTTCCTCGTGGAAGGCTGTCATTATTTGTCTGTATTTAGTAGACCTTATAGTGCGCATATATGCA
>Ga0209092_10003750_pt1 | contig 12966 bp, 16 predicted proteins | sample FraStrMetagenome_FD_187446 | JGI IMG/M metagenome (GOLD analysis project Ga0209092, IMG submission 187446) | Marine eukaryotic phytoplankton communities from Arctic Ocean - Fram Strait ARC3M Metagenome (SPAdes) (version 2) | ecosystem: Environmental > Aquatic > Marine > Oceanic | place: Fram...
CAACTCACAACTCACAACTATCAAAAATTCTTTCTATTCATTTTGTTTGCAGTAACTTCTCGAAAATCAACATAAATTTCGATATTGAATTATCCCAAAAACACTATAAATAAATGAAGATAAATGGGAAGTTGCTGTAAACTACGACCAGGTATCGTATACGAACTTCCTTGCAAATTTGATGCATCAGTTTTTCAGGTTCCATCTTCCACAACATCAGATTCTTTATTGGCCCCAGAGAGGTTGACTGGCTCTTACGATGTGATGACAAGCTCACGACAAATGGGTCAAAAACAAAACAGAATGGTAGAAACGACGAAGGGGACACTGAATATTGAAGAGTGTGGAACAATAATGAAAGGCGTTGTAAAGATCATGGGAGAGTCGTATAGATTCGTTTTCTTGAAAGAAGCGATGAGTTGCTTTGAACAGTCGAATGTTCTTTTATTAAGAGAAAGAAATGTAGAAGGGGGAAGAGAAAGTGAATGCATTGGTTTCTTACGCCGCTTTGTGGAACGAGTGGCTATAGGTAGGCCAATCTTTCGTGGGGAGAATGTAACACCAAAAACAAATTCATCAATTTCGAATAATTACCTCCAGATAAAAAGCAAAGAAATGCTAGCACATTACGATGACGTATCAGATTCATGGATTTGTACGCATCTATTTTTGCCATCGGATGTCGCTCTACTTATACGCCATTTTCAATATCCTCCACCGGCTCTTTTCTTCGAAACGGGTGATCTGTACCTTTGTATTTACGGCTCTGATCGCGATGTACAACATATTGTCGCTCGAGAAAAATTATCTACTTTATGATTACTTTACCATCTATTTGCTGAAAGTATATTCGCAAGAAGTTCGAAATAACGCTGATGCTCAGGAAGGGTCAAGGTCAAGGTCAAAATCAAGCTCCTATCGCTATTTGCCCTCCGTTATATTCTATCAGTGGGCACAAAAACAGCTGATGAAAAATCGTATATTCCTCTCTGATTGCGTAAATATTGTCTCGTAAAATGTTTTTAGAGCTATAATCGTTGCCTCAACCTTAAGTGATCTAAAGGGTACTACTGCTCCTAGCTATTCACAGACGAAAATTTAAGACCATACGATATATGTTTGACATAATTATTTATCCACAACGATTACTGGTAATAAGTTAACGTATTTGTAGATATGATAAGGCTACTACGATACTTCAATTTTTATTTCGATGTTTTTCTCAGATGCATTTTTGACTGGTAACAAATATTTTCTCGACAAAGAATTTTCAGCACGAGCAAAATTAAGAGAAATGTGCTTACGCTTGAAACTATCTAACGCGACGGTGAAAGATCGGAATGCGTTCAGATTTTCAACATTTGAGTAATTAATATAAATTAATATATACAGCTGTAGCATCTTGTAATTGATATATGGTACATCAAAACCAGGAAATAGCAATTTATTTTTCGTTGAGACAAAACATCCGAAACAATCACTCTCACTTTCGCAAATCACAGGCAGATGTAGATAGAAAGAGAGAGAGAGCGAGAGATAGACAAAGAGAAACAAATAAATTAAAAATAAAAATAAATCCACATGGAACGTTTATGCTCAAGGTGGTGGTTTACTTTCCAAAATCCAACAATGTACTCATGTGCAAGTAAATGCTCTATCTATATGTTCTACATTCTACATATCTACTCTCGTACATGTATTCCATGTTACGGACAGACGGATACAGCACCTTCCCAACAAAAACCAAAAAAACACAAAATAGCAATCCTTTACACAAAAAGACAAAACACTAAGTAACTAACAAGCTATCATCATGACAACCGAAACAAAACCAACCACATCCTTAACTACTTTCTCTCCAACAATAACACCGAGAGCAACGACAAACCTCGTTCGAAAGGACGATTATAACAATAATAACAATAACAATAATAACAATCAGAAGGAAAATCCAAAACTTGACAAGAATGTCTCCCCATCGTCTCCTTTGATTATTACTTCTACTAATTCGTCTTCTTCTTCTTTGAAACGGCGAAGGTCTCCTCGTAAAAAACCAATTAAAACCAATTATATGGTTCAGATGCACTCGTTATTTTGGAAAGAAGAAGTAAATGAAGTTGATTTAAATGAAGATGAAAATAAAAATAAAGATGATAATGACAGTCACGATGAAGAAAAATCAAAGGAAGAAGAAGAAGAAAAAGAAAAAGTTATGATGCTTTCCTTTGGAAAAATTAAATTATTTCGCATTCATCACGATCCCAACGTTTACATCATTGAAAATTTTTTAAGTGAAAAGGAATTGACTTATTTGAATAAAGTGGTTGGACGGATGGAACGTCAAAATAGGTTTCAGAAATCCTATATGGATGTGACGGCACACAGTAAAAAAATTGATTCGAGTCGGACTTCGAAGTTTATTCATTTTGGAAAGTGTGAGAATAAAATCATTACCGATATTGAATCTCGAGCTTCGCATTTAGTTGGTTTGTCCATTGATTGTGTGGAACCTTTGCAGGTTGTGCGTTATAAGCCTGGTCAGATGTTTGATGATCATCATGATTTGGGTGTCTTGTTCGATGATGGTTCGGTGGAGCTTCCAAGCGGATCGCCGAGGCGGATTTGTACGTTCTTTTTGTATTTGAATGATATACCTAAGGGGTGTGGAGGGTGCACGCGGTTTCCACTATTGTCGGACGGGCATCATGATTATTTAGATATTCAGCCTCGACGGGGATTGGCAGTGCTATGGTGCAATATTCGACGTAATGGGATGCCCGATGAACGAATGGGTATGTAATTCATTATTCCTACCATTTTTGATATCTTCTCATTTCATTTGTCTCATTTTCGATGTTGTTGCGGTCCGTGTGTTGCCTGAAAGTCCACTCAGGTAGACCGATTAGGATAGCGAAAAAGAATCATGACGTTAAATTACCTCTGAGCGTAAATCGAAGTGACAACGAAGAAAAGCGAGTTGCAGACGATGGTATACCTTATTGCCATTTATCGGAGCTAACTAAGTACGGTATGAATATTTGGATCAATGATAGGAGTTAGACTTAGTTATCTGATGAAGAATAAGGCTCATTTGTGATGCCTAAATTGAATATTAGAGTCTCTTTCATTCTGGTATCATTTATATTATGTGATATCAAGGAGTATCAACACTTTCTACGGAAAGTTTTGCGTCATTTGGCTCACCCTTTTTAGGAATTTATTTTCAGAAAATAAATTCCAGGTACAGGAATAAACGATTCTTTTTGCCGTTTCTTGACATAACCAAGTCACTTACTATTTGATGAATCTAGATGAAGGGAATGCTTTTCGATGTAGCGTTGTTCTAACCACAAAGGTTCTTGCAGCTCTTGCTCGACGAAATTTCAGTAATATGGCTTTGCCAAAAATTTTACAAGCACCATTACGCTCTACACTTAAACTCCTATCGCCTAAGTTAAAATCTGGTCCAGTTCCTTATATGGGAAGGAGGGACACCGTTAGGTAATGATCTTGTGCTTTCTCGATACTCTTTTGACTTAGCCTCCTTTCATACTCACATTCTTTTGGATTGTGTATTCACGTATATCCGGTAATAAAGAAACGGTTTTTCAAATTACCCATGTCCTGGTGAGGATCAGCATGACTACTTCATGGTTCAGCATCTAGCATACAATCCTCCATCCACGCACACAATTTTTTCACGAGACCACGAACTTAGCATTACCATTAGGATATAGAATACTCCATGAAACTTTTACTTTATATTACAATATAATAGTAGCATCCATTAAGTAAAAAATAATGCGTTGTGATTCTGACTTTCCCTCCATCGATCGAAGAATTTGATGAGACGGGAAAAGGAGGTTATGATCATCAAGAAGAAGATAATGAAGCAAATTTTACAAAAAATAAAGGATTTTCAAGTGAGCATGGAAGGGCAGCAAGATCCGAAGTGAGGGAACGAGGACGATGTATAACAGGATGTAGAGGTAACAATTAAGTTATATAGGATGAATACAGCAAACTGCTTTGTATTCGATTCAATGCAAGCCATTATATCATTTAACATTGGTTGAGAGATTACCGAGACAAGTACTAAACAAAAGAAAAGCTCATAGCGAAGACGGATATTTGAGCTGATTGGGCGAATACTGAGATGAGGGTAAAAAATAAAAGTAAACGATAAAAAGATAATTGTGAAGATAGGATGATATCAACATATTACATGAAACTTGAAACTCTTCAAAATCAGCTTCTTTGACTTTCTCTAGAAAAAATCAAAAAAAATCAAAAAGAGAACCTCGTTCGGATGGACGGAACAGATGACGCAACAATACAACTGATACAAACGTACGAACAATATAAGTATACAATTGAAAAACTACAGCATGTTTTGTTTTGATGGTATACATTCTTGCAACAATTCTAGCTTATTTCATAATGAAAGCTCGTACTCTTCATCAATCACTGGTTCAGAAGTTGGAAGATGAGGGGATAGTAGTATTTTTGATTTTTATACACAGTTGCAAAGATCTACTCCGAGTATAAAAACTACTTCTCGAAGTATAAAATTAACAAATGTAGTAGAATCTAGTTCGAAGTACACGTAATGCGAAGCTGCATCGGCGATCGAAGAGAAAAGATGAATCACATAAACGCTCTTTCTAAGATGACATTCGTAAAGAACAGATCAGACTCATGTCCGTAACATAAAGAGAGAAATCTTGTGTCATTTTCGCAACGGGATTCCCTTCTTCTTATCGTTCATTCATTGTAAAATGTTCCACAGGTTCTTGTCGGTTCATTCTCCAACGATCGTAATAAAGCACGATTTCCCTAAACAGTCATTAGTAATCTCTCCATTTAGAAACGAATTCCGAAAAGTCCTTATAATATCGAGGGTAACTTCGCAGGACAGTGTCTATGTCAAAGCATCGGGGGAACCCAAATGGTAGTATAAAAAATTATTTTATGGGACCACACAACTTAAGTCGCAAAACAAGATTCATTATTCACTCATTCCAACGCATTTATCTTGTATTTACTTTTGAGAAGACAGCACGAACTACTAACTAGTAAGATCATTACTACAACATTCTTTTGGATACGAAAATCATGAAGCGATGTCATTTTTGTCGAACGTTTCTGTATTACTTGACTTTGCATAATTTCTATTCGATTGCAGATATTCGAGGGACCGTCGTCGTGGCCGAGCCATTGCTGTACCGTCACGAGTGAGTTTCTTATGTTATTGTATTGAAAGCTATTTTGTAAATATGGTATGATATTAATATGCTCCAACAGTAGGAAGGGGTCGAAAGATGCTGTGATTAATCCAATGAATAGAAGAGTTCAAAGTCGGATCGTTTCACAAGAACCGATCATTGAGGATGAAAGTGAAAGAGATATAGAAGAATCACTTTTAGATATACTATTAGAGGAAGTTATAGTGGAAGTGTCGTTTTGTGTTGAGGAGGAAGAACGTCATGCTACGAATGTTTGTTCTTTAGGTCGAAATTTTCGGACAGATTGTGCAAACTATTTTCCAAATCTAAATTGTATATGCTGTTATATATCTTCGGATATCGAACAGGAAGATATGCTCAACAATATTATATCAGTATCACCAACAACTGCTCCTTCTCATCGCAGTTCATATAAAGATACCGAACAATTTCTATCAAGCTCAACTCGTCCAAGTGCTGGAAAAATCGTTAGAGATATTTCAGATATGCCTAGTGGTAGAAATACTGCTTCTTACGAACCTAGTTACTCTCCAACCTTTGAACAAACTCAACAAAAATTTCTTGACCAAATACCAAATTTGGAAATAATATCTCGCGTTCCAACAGATTTTGTATCACTTTTTCCATCCTCAGGACCTACAGTGAAACCCTCGCGAAAACTATTAACAACAGTTCCATCAATTAGTCCATCATCAAACCCTTCATCAAGTCCTTCATTTAAAGTGTCATCTATATTCACAGATACTATTTTGTCGACTACATCGACAACAGCTCCATCGTTGATATCTTCTTTCAGATCTTCATCGCCATCACGAGCTCCATCAGGTGCACCGACACTAATTCCGTCATTAGGATCCTTTATTACACCGACGCCACCATCTACATCTCTATTTATTAAGTCATCGGATCCAACAATTATTCCAGCAAATATATATTCCTCAGTGCAATCGATCAAACCATCGCAAAACTTTGAAAAAATTCCCTCACTTGTACCAACATCAAAATCATCATTAAGACCTTCTCGAGTACCAACAAATTCACAAATATATATTTCATCGATAGTTCCATCATCAAAAACTTCGATGGGCTTATCAAATACCTTAAAGCCGACTCCATTACCAGAACCATCCTTGTCTCCAACTTTAAATTTAACTTCTTATAAGTCATTGACGCCCTTCTTAAGTCACTCCCAGCTTCCAACGACTATTCGGACACTTGATCCATTGCCTGTTCCGTCTTTAATTCCGTTAGAAAGCCCTACAGAATTCTCGTCTATTATGACAATCACATCATCAGAACCTTCGGTAACACTATCACAAGATCCAACAGATGACCTGACACTTGATCCGTCGGCTGTTTCAACATCTCGACCGTCATCAGAAGCTTCGTTAAAACCGTCCCTATCTCCAACGAGTATCTCGACATATATTCCATCAGAAGGTCCATCGCAAACAAATACAGAGCTTTCATCGCATATTTCATCGTTCACATCGTCATTGACTCCATCACAAACATCAACAGACCATCCATCTCTGGTTTCATCATCACTACCTCACTTTCAACCATCTCAAATTCCCACGGTTGCAACAACAATCGATTCATCCATAGAATCTTCATTAAATTATTCTCAAACTCCATCTATTAACAAGTCAGTTGTTGCAACACATGCACCAACATCAAAACATTTTCCACCAGAAAACTCTTCAGCACCTTCACAATTGCCAATAGAAGTTTCATCACTAGAACCTACAGAATTCTCGTCTATTATGACAATCACATCATCAGAACCTTCGGTAACACTATCGCAAGATCCAACAGATGACCTGACACTTGATCCGTCGGCTGTTTCAACATCTCGACCGTCATCGGAAGCTTCGTTAAAACCGTCCCTATCTCCAACGAGTATCTCGACATATATTCCATCAGAAGGTCCATCGCAAACAAATACAGAGCTTTCATCGCATATTTCATCGTTCACATCGTCATTGACTCCATCACAAACATCAACCGACCATCCATCTCTGGTTTCATCATCACTACCTCACTTTCAACTATCACAAATTCCCACGGTTGCAACCACAAATGATTCATCCATAGAATCTTCATTAAATTATTCTCAAACTCCATCTATTAACAAGTCAGTTGTTGCAACACATGCACCAACATCAAAACATTTTCCATCAGAAAACTCTTCAGTACCTTCACAATTGCCAATAGAAGTTTCATCACTAGAACCTTCGTCGAAATTATCTACTTCTCCGACGATTACTTTGTCAGTTGATGCACCATTAACGAATTCCCTGATTCCATCGCGAACTGCAAAAATGGCTCCACAAAGTGATTCATCACCTCTCCGATCATTAGAGCCTTCGGTTTTAGATGCCTTCTTAGCTGTTCCATCATCAGAACCTACATTTAAGTCATCGCAAGTTCCATTGCTTGCTTCATCAGTACAAACAAAAACTCCAACGGCGTTTTCTTCACCTGCTTTATCTTCATCTCAATACCTGACAATTACTCCAACTCTTTCTCCTTCATCTGGAGATTCATTAACATCATTTACTCAGACTCATCCGCCAAGTCTTTGGAGCTTAAGCAGTTCTCCAACTAATGCACCACAAGAAGATCTAAGTGCGTTCCCGTCATCTCGTTGGTTGAAATTATCTCCATCGTTAATACCGATCTCTCCACCAGCGACAACTAATGATATATCGTTCCGTCCTTCCTTTTTTACTGTAGTTTTATCGACGAAACCATCTGAGCCACGTAATATCATTTTTCCAACAACTTATTTTGGTATTAATGCAACGTTTGTATTTGTAGGAAACTTTACCTATTTATTGCCAGAAAAAGATATTGCAACCTTTGAAGATATAACAGCAGAATCACTGAGTTTAGAAAATGATGATATTTTGGAAGTTTCGATGTTTTCACAAGATATTTCCTTGAAAAGCTCTAAGTCAAGGCATCATCGGCTGAGAAGTCTCAGTCCTCAAGATGATGCTGGTAACTGGACAGCATCATTATTTATCAAGAGTTCGAGAGTTTTAGCTAACGACGATTTGCATTTTTTAAGTGTATTTTTGACCACAAACGCGGTTTTATACACAGATCGGCTTACAAACATTTTGCCAAAGTTTTTCAATCAAATAGCTAATTCAAGCGAGTCATTTACTTTCAATTTTTTGAGTATATCCTCGAATTTACCTACAAAAGCACCATCAATAAGACCTTCTCCATCTTTTTCGTCATCCCGAGTTTCAAACATGCCAACTGCACTTAGTTCCATGATCACACAAGGGGGTTTGGCAGCTTTGTCAGCAGCGGTAAGTTTTACATACACATTTTGAATCAAACTATGATTTATCTCATTTTCAAGAGATCTGTAATTTAGGCGGCAGGTAGCGCTGCTGCAGCAGGATCTGGTAGCGCTGCGGCTGCAGCGACTGCATCAACACCTGCATCCGACTCAAACGGAAACAGAAACTCAAGCAAAGGAAGGAGTGAGAGCAGAAAAAGTACTGAATTTGAAGACGATGGTGATTTGGATTTGGAAGAAGAAACAGAATATACAGTGGAATATGAAGAAGATGATAAAAATGATCGTAAAACAAAAATTTCAAAGCGGTCAGTTAAATCAAATGCTCTTTCGGAAGGAAGCAAAAATATTTGTAATAAAAACAAAGATCAAGAGTATACTGCTGAACATGAAGAAGGCGAAAATGAAAGTAAGTCAAAAAAAGAAAGAAGACTTGTTGTTGAAGATGACGAAGATGCAGATTATACACTGGAGTATGAAATGGATGAAGAAAGAAAGTTATTTCAAACAGCGATCATTCCGGTATTGTTTGTCGTGAAGTTGAAAATGAAGTCAAACCAAATAAAGAAATCGTGAATTCATCTTCGCATTATCTTACAAAGATTTATTCTTCGAGTCCAATTCTATCGCTCAAATATTACTTTTACTCCAAAATAATAATGAAATGAAAATACAGCTAAAACTTCTAATATGAAAAAAAATCTAATTGATGTAACTGTGGATGGCATATGCCGTCAACACCTGATTGCATGGAAAGAAGAGTACACTAGTCTGACTATCAGATATCTGTGTTAAGCTGCTATTACATCGTTAATAAATGGACGTAAATCGCCGAGATCTATTGTGGTTAGAGTTCTACGAGCACCACTGTATTGAGTCATACGACGTAGAAGATGCAAGAAAATGGTTAGAAACCTTTATTCAAATAGACTACAATATTTCTATTTTGGTTGATTCCTAAAGCGAAAATCGATAATGGTTCCGCAGGATTAGCCCTACATGGAAGGACAACCATAAAGATCATTCCCGCACTTTCACGTGAAAAGATAATTTGATGTCTATGCATGATTAGCCGATGTTGGAGGAGTGGTTGACAGAAATTGTAATTTAAGTTATTGATCTTCTAAAACTTCATATCACTATTGAAGTAAGTGATGTGTAAGGATTTAAATATTGCGATCATCTTTTGGGTTTCAAAAACTTTTATATTATGAACATTATATCAGATAGTCGCTGTACAGGTACCTGCTAGGGATATCGTTGGTGCTTATTTCATTTTCCCAAATACAAATTTTATCGGCATGGAAAAATTGTTGGAAACTGGATAGTAAAGTTGTTGGACCTAATCACAAACGAGTCGCTCACCGTTATGCGCTATCGGATAGATCTATAAAATTATCTAGCGGGATTCACGGGATATGAAACTCATCCCCTGTGTCTGAACCGCAATTTTAGGGTCGGATATGAAAGTTAGAAGTCGAGTTATTTACTAATATCGGAATCGTCCGTGAGAAAATTTTTATTAAGTTTCTTATTCAAAAATGATCTCTATTATTAATCATGAGACAAGTGAGCAAGTACTTTGGACATGAGCGTTATCAATATTGGCCAAACATTCTAAAGACAAATCAAATGACGTTTTAGCTTCATCATTGAAAGTCTTCGAGCTCTTCAGCACGAAATCAGGATTCGTGATCGATGATATATCACTTTCTTTATCATATATACATATTTGCTTATTGACGGTTGAGGGTACTTCGGTATCTGTTGAATGAACTCGCGAGAAAAGACCAGTTACCACAATAAAACCATAAACGGATGATGCCATTATCAAAGAAAGGAGTTCACTTATTCCATACGAGTACAAATAATTAGTTGAAAGCGGTGCAGTAAAACCAAGTGATTGGAATATTGCAAATTGTAGTAATTGATTCAATTGTTTCCCGATGTGTAAGTTCGAAGATTTCAACGAAGATAAATATTTTTGTTTCAACCGGACAAAGACATACGTAACGTACAAAACAAAACACATATGCGCAGCAAAAGATTCACCTAATAAATAAGGACCACTGACGGCGCAATGACCCTTACTTTCAACTGTAAACCCATAGTCGTCAACTACTATATTTTCCCTTTTCCATGAAAACATTCCTTTCCAAATACTCTTCGCTACAGTTGAAGTGAACATAATCATTGGAACTAATCCTTCCCGACGAAAGAATGCAGATTTATAACTCAGCTGTTGACATGTATCAAGCTCTTCTCGTAATACGATTAGCTGTACATTTTTGTTAGCCAAAAATAAAGGTAAATAAACCGTCACAGGAGGAATCCATATCAATAACTTCTCTCACCTTGATATAAAATGCATACCACAACAAGAGCTGACCAATCAATCTAAATGATAGAAAAATTGCACACAGCAAATCCAATTTAGAACTGTCACCGTTAACAAGACGCTCGTCAATTGTTAACTCAATTAATAACATTGACGAGCTTAGTTGTGACACTATCAAAACATACAAAAATCCAGGATCGAATGCTTGTATTATCTTCTCATTTCTCTTCATATAAACACAATATGAAACAAATAAAGCAAACAATATATTTAACGAAAACACAGATAATATAACGCCGATACCAAATGGAGAGAAATAATTCATATCCTCTCCAACTGTGCGTAAAGCTAACGGCGGAGTACTACTACCATCGAAATACGTAGCGTTCTCAAATGATTCCCAATAGCCTTCCCTTATCAATGCCACATGTGACAATGCAGAAATATAGTTGCTGTCATCAATTGCGGTGACCAAATTTAATATAGAAAATATATTGACGTATACATCATCCCAATCATCTTTCATGACACCTATCTTTCCCGTGATGCCCACCATCTCTTCAAACAGCTCGCAAAAATATGCCATAACACTCAACACCGAGTCATATAAAAGGCCAGCGTTTGTTAAATGACTTTTCGTACTGCATCTTCTACGTTCGATCTCCGTAACATTAAATTCTACTGGACTAGATTTAGAAATGGCATCAACAATAGTCGAGTCAAGATTCCGGTCACTTTGTAAGTGAGACAAAAAGCTGTTCGGTAATCTGACATTCGTATAATCAAAAATTTGAAGCCCATGCAGGAACTTTTCTTCAAGCGAACCAATATTTACGTTCGCATGAAGTTGCTTGTAATATTCTAAACCACCTGCTAACTCGTATGGTACGATCATCCACATATGCTTGTCCGAAAGAAGACCAACTTCATCAGCTTTGGATATAATTTGAGGCATCAATGCACGCGTGTTGTAGCTTTCAACAAAAACAATGGTTGAGAACTTCCACTCTGCCACAGCGTCGAGGGCGTCGAATATGTGATCAGCAAAGTCCGTCTTAAGTTCCCTCGACTTCTTTCCATCGTAATTCGCAAAATGTACTGTAGCATTGGCACCAGCCATATTTAAATTATCTTTAAATATATTACCGAATTTCCCCCCCGTGGAATCAGAAACTATGGCAATGTAGTCCCTATTTAAGACTGTAATTAGATATTCATACAGCCGACTTGCAATTGCTTGCGCTCTAACAGAAACCCGCTTCATTCTACTACCCGCATATAGTTCCGTAGCGGCACTAGTAAACGCGTATGGAGTTATTTGAATAAAATTACTATTGTTGTTTTCTAATGAATCCAATAACGGATTTAGAGAATCGGCATAGTTAGAGTCTAATGGTCCAACAAAACCATTGTATGACTTGTCATAATCTACTCCGTCAACATTTAATTTGTCGGTATCATTTACAAAATGCACCCAATTTGCATCATGCTCGTTGTTGTCGTAATTCGCTTTATAAGTTATATAATCATAGACGGATTCGCTAGCATCGCTCAAATATACGTACGGTATTGTAAATTTATGCTCCCCATTACCACTTCTTAAATCATGGTTAAGCCTAGGACACACGTGAGTCGCGTTACTTAACCAGTCTACAAATATTCCATTTTGTTCGTTGATATGTTGAACAGCGAGTAACGTGGAGTATAATTCGAGGTACCGCTGTGTCTGAAGGGCGGAGTATTCGAATGCGGCTGCCTCGTAATGTGCCCTGAAGCTGGTTGTTGCTGGATCAGTGCCAGTAAGTTGTGTTGGCGACTGAGGATTTGTAAGAGGAAGGGTTACAAATAAAGGGCATTTCATAGTGATAGTGTGTGTTCGTCACGAATGTGAGGGCAGCGAAGAATTTTTGTACACATAATACCTGGTACAAGAGCCAATTATTTTTTTTAAACTGTATGCTTTTATTTTATTAACTTCTACTCTTGTACCAGGTATAAATTACTTTGTAGTTACAACTCATCCTCTTCATCAGTTACAGGTTCGGAAGAGGAGTAGTAGCAGT
>Ga0209092_10003752_pt1 | contig 12956 bp, 10 predicted proteins | sample FraStrMetagenome_FD_187446 | JGI IMG/M metagenome (GOLD analysis project Ga0209092, IMG submission 187446) | Marine eukaryotic phytoplankton communities from Arctic Ocean - Fram Strait ARC3M Metagenome (SPAdes) (version 2) | ecosystem: Environmental > Aquatic > Marine > Oceanic | place: Fram...
TTGAAGAGGTTTGGCATTTGGAGTTGATGGAAGGCAAAATGTCTCGCAAAATAGTGGCATCGAGCTCATCACTGTGGCATAGTGGGAGAGCGGAAAAGAGAAGAATGAATGGAAGGTGCAAGAAGCAAGGGATATAGATGAATCTCATTTTTATTCCTCTTTTCAAATGCGTACATTTAAAAATATAAGCAGTGATATAGAATCGAATTCTATTTGTTTTTTTCTTGCCTAACAACACCATTCATAAATAGTTCTTATACCAGTAGGGCTCCTATTTATAACTTCATACAATTTTCTCGGTCATTTTTATTAATTTATTTAGTTTTTGTCTCTTAACGTACATGTACTTCTAGCATTTCATTTCATCTAAACGAATAGCTGAGTCTACATGAATTTTGGTCAGCGTTAGGACTTTTACAGCCTATCGCTTGCTAGTATCGATGGATAATTTAAATATTGTTTGTAGGGTAGGATTAGAGTATGATCTAAGATTACGATTTTGAAAGTACTACAGCATTATATACAAATGCATACTGAGATATAATTAATTCGATGCGGTACGTCGTCTGCAGATGACGTTTTCTTCAAAGACAAGTTTCTTTTTTTACCTACTCATATAGTTTCTCTTTTATATTATTATTATTATTATTATTATTATTAGAAACACTTAAACAAATTCAGTCACGAGTTACGATGAGGAACTCTAGAGCGAGACATTGGACATAATTGCCTCTTCGTCACAACCAACAATTCGATACACAAAGTTTTATTCTCCTCATGTTTAAGGAAATTAATATGTGAGAGAAAGAATCAAAAAGAATTGATGACTAGAAAACTAGGGATTGGCAACTTTTGTAAATTGTTTCTTAAATGGAGCATTCCAAGAAGAGCGAATACGAAACACAACACAAAATTTTGTGTATTTGCTCCTGAATAGCACCAAAAAAAGAAACTGACGGTAGTGCCAGCTTCATCCACAAGGTAAATTTAATTTGTGAAAATACTTCTAAAAACTGAATTTCCTTCTTCCTCTAGTCGTGCGTTCCTGATAAGAACTTTCGTGGACTTCGGATTCCATCACAAGATTTCGAAGTGCAGATTCAATCACAAGTCCACATCAGAACATATGAATATGTTTCTCATCTAAATCCATTCAGTGAACTCTTTGTGGATTTGTAGAATATCAAAATTACCAAATATACACTTGATTCTAAAAAATCTTTCATCCATTGTTCCATCATGACGTAATTTTTGTTTGCGTAAGTGCTCTTCTTGGAATGCTCCAATGTCTTGACCACTTCAAATTTCTCATAATGACCCAGATGTATTTTTTCGATTGACGAGAGTTCCTTCCATTATTCATGCCATTTAAGCTGGATCAGATCGTCAAAAATATAAAATTACCAGAAATTACATGGGATATTCTGCAGTTTCCATGCCAAGTGTCTATTTCTGTGTATTGGGAGTTAGGCTTCATTTCATATGATTGAGTTATTCTACCTTGTTACATTGGTGCATCAACAACTAATTTAAAACGCTTGCAATTTAATTTGCTTATTCCAAAATTCATTATAATCGTTACATTGAATAACTTCTTCAAATCATTCTTTAAAGAGAAGCAAATCTCGTCTTTACCAGATAAATAAAAACAGGGATTCAAATCTAATAATAATTATTCTTTACAGAGTGTCGTTGTACTGATACTTTTTGTGCTATGTACTCCGTATAATGGATTTCTTTATTTTGAAGTTGCATAAATTTGATTTTCGTTGTATTAATATCTTTGCGATGGATATTTGTGCAACTTCAAAGCATCTCAGTTAGTTTACTTTTTCTACAGAGGTATTTCAACTTCTCCACTTGCCCTGAATACTACAATGATTAGGTCAATATTTTTCTAAATTCAATTAAGGCCTCAAAACTATATAAAGACACATATGTTGCCACTCATGGCCATCTTTATGCTGGATTAATCAGTAATAGTTTGGGATTTTTTCCTTAAAAAGACTATCTTGCTCAATTTTCTTTATTCGAATCCTAGCTGAAAAGATGTTATAATGGCAGCTAAATTATGAAAAGTGGATGGTTCCATGAATAAAGTAATAGAAAGCATCAAATTACCACAACTTTTTTCTGAAGATATAGTTTGAGCACAACCAAAAAATTGAAAAATATCTGTCCCAATATTGCTCCTGAAATGCTGAAACAAGGATTTAGCATTGATTATTTCTCTCAGCAAGTTTACTCATATTTTCATACCTGCAAAAACTTTTTAAGCTTATCCGACTCTTGTTCTACGCATAAATTTGATTGAACTTTAATCACTTTCCTTGTTCTTTGTCCGTGGTGTCCCCTATCCAACAAATCGGAAATTATTATGCTTTTTTCTATCCATCATTTCTTTACAGAAATTATTAGAAAAGATTCATGCAATTTTTGCTTTTTAATGAACACTGCATGAAATTGGGAGAAGGAAAGTAATCACAACTTGTAGACAGATACATATCCGTAGCAGAGTTGAATAAATTGATCCACCTTAGTATTTCAATATTGGAACTCTTTAATTGTTTTTCGAGCGTTTCGTAATTTCATATTAATCTTGTATACAGAACATATGCATTTATAATGTTAATTCAATTTTTAATGAATGGAGTGAATTTTTAATCCATCCTTCCCTTTAACTCTTTTGACATAACGCCGTCTTTAGTCATAATATGAACAACTCCACCCCATCCACTAATAGCATCTCTGTCGACACTCGCTAAAAGAGCTTGAGCCAAGGTTTCAAACAATTCATCTGGTTCCATGTCCTTTTTGAAAAGAGTCTCACACATTCCTAACAAATTTCCGGTACATGATCCTGTCACTACGAAGTCCTTTGTATATACAGGTGCCCCAATTAGATCCATTCCACTCAAAAATGGTTCACCTGTTTTCTCATCTAAACCGGCAACTACGGGTTCACAGAAGTAAGGTCCGAATCGTTTTTCATATAAAATGTTCGATAGTAAGTTTGAAAAGGTCTTTGGAGTCATCTCACGATCCTCGCGTAGCTCATATAAATCTTTTCGGAAACGAAGTAGTTGATCCAAAGTCTGAACGTCTGTGGCGAGTCCAGCTAGACCTACAAATATATTGTCAGACATTTTGAATATCTTGCGGAAGTCCATAGCGACTGTTTGAAGTTGAATTCCTAGTCGATTGTCACTTGCGATACCGACGCAATTCTTACCCGCCATAGCTATAATGGCTCCACCGTTATATTCTAGAATTGACATATTCTTTCGTTTCTTTGATAATTAAGCAGGAGTGTAATACTGACGATAGATTGTATTTGAAAAAATATAATCCGGAGTTGAACAAATATGTTATAGAGGGTAGTTGATGATTCCTAGAACAGCAGCTTTTGTCACAATTGACAAGAAAGCACCAGAAAAAGTTGGAAAAGAAGTGTAACTATATTCGAAAATCTTCCATTAGGATCGACAATATGTTTTCTATTTGAATTTATTACCACTAATGGAAAGAAGCTATATTTATCGATATGACGTATTTAATTTTATTATATACAAAACTTATGAAGGAGTACCTCACTTGCTGACATTAAATTGTACACTTTCTTTAAATTGTACACCATGTGCATTGAAAAAGTATCCTTGCGACATTTTTTTTTAATTATTTCCGCGATTGTACTGCTGTGTCAAGAGAGGATCACCTTAGACGTCTCATTTTTTTTACAAAATGCTTATCACCAAAGTCCTTTTCGCAACAACAGCACGAAGTTTTCTTTTTTCTAGTAGCACTTCACTTGCGTTTTCATATTCAAATCGTCGCATCCACTCTACCGTAACCAAACATCCCCATTCAACATTTCGTCGACAAAGGTCACAAAACCATCTACCAATAAGTAGATCATCTGAAGCCTCATTGTACATGTCAACTGAAACCTCGTCTTCCATGAATAGCCGAGTTGCACTTCTTCAATTCAAAGTAACAGATTCTAAATCCCAAAATCATGAAACAGCATCTGCTTTTTTAGCTAAAGCAGCCGCTCAAAACGCCAAGCTTGCTGTATTACCTGAAATCTGGAATGGGCCTTATGCAACTGCAGCCTTTGCAGAATATGCCGAGGTTCTTCCTTCTATTGGAGATGGTGATCCTGCAGAAGTTGAATCTTCTTCAGCTAGATTACTTATGGAAAAAGCGAAGGAGCATAATATTTATATCATTGGAGGGTCTATTCCAGAACGTGTTATTGAAAACTCGTCGGAATTGATATACAATACTTGTCTCTGCATTAACCCTGATGGGAAAATAGTTGGAAAACATCGTAAGGTCCATTTATTTGATATTGATGTTCCAGGTAAGATTACTTTTAAAGAGAGTGATACCTTGAGCCCGGGTACAGGTTTGACAGCGTTTGATGCTAAAGAACCCTTTGGAATGATCGGGATTGGTATTTGGTAAGTATTTATGAATGCTCATTTATCACACGATCTACACAATCACTAATGATTATCGATATGTAATAATATTATCATGACCTTGTATGTTCTCTATGAACATGTTCAAGTTATGATATTCGTTTTCCAGAGCTTGCCCAATGTTTAATAGAAAGAGGATGTCGAATACTTATTTTCCCAGGTAAATTTTGTTTTTGTTTTCTATATCGATCAAATTTTATGTACTTTTTTTTGACTCCTTACTTTGAATGTATCGTATTCATTTTAGGAGCTTTCAACTTAACAACTGGTCCCGCACACTGGGAACTTCTTCAAAAGGCTCGTGCCGTCGATGGCCAGTGCTATGTCTTAACAGCATCTCCAGCAAGAAGTGACCCACCAAATACTCCAGGAAAATATCCACATTATTCAGCATGGGGTCATTCAACAGCTATCAGTCCTTGGGGTGAAGTTGTTGCTACTTGTAATGAAGAGGAGAATGTAGTAATTGTGGATTTGGATATGTCAAAAGTAGAAGAAATGAGGGAGAGCATCCCTACTTCTTTACAGAAGAGGAAAGATTTATATTCATTATCAGATTTAGCAAAATCTACCTAAACTAATGTCATTGAGTATTTTTTTTTATATTAGTATGATGCATCTCGATCATATTTAAAGCATTTTTGTTTCTTTTTCTACAAAGAGTAGATACCGTATAACCGGAATTTTATTATATTTAAGCATCACTATCATCGTCTGAAGCTTCATTTTCACCATCATCTTCAACAGGCATATTTTCATCAATTATCTTGGACAGGTAGGGTGAGTTAGTTCCCTCTACAATTGAAACGATCTTCTTCTCTCTGAAAGACAAATATTTATCACAAATATATGTTGCTGTATGCTTGTAGATACATCTTACATTATTGATAAACACACATTTGGACTTACCTTACTGCAATAAATATTGGTGAGCAACCTCGTTCTGATAAGCCAGCAATCATTTCTTCTGCATTTTTTCTCTCTCCCCCTCCACAATCAACGATTACGCACTCCAATTCTTGCAGTTTCTGAGCAAATTTAGGAACTTCAACGGAAAGAAATGCCAATGTATCAGGGTGCTTTTTCTGAATGTCTCGAAATGCTGGAAGCAAAGAGTCACAAGGTCCAGACCATGACTTAAATATGTCGATTATTAAAAGCAGATCTCCATTATTAGGTAAACTTCTCTCCATCCAAGTGTCAAAATCCTCTTGAGTTTCGATAGACTGTACTAATAGCTCTTTTTGTGTCATAATAATTTACAGACAGTATGTCCAATATAAGATTTGAAGTCTTCCAATGAAGAAAATAAAGAAATATTTGATTCTATTATAAGATAATTCAGGAAGTAGCCATGATAATAATTCTTTGCATTTCAAATCAAAAGGAGAAAATCCAAAAGTTTCAAAATTAGAAGATATCTCATAAAGGTAAAGAATGCTATCACTTTCCAGAAGAAAGGTATAAACATTAAAAACGACCTCCAAGATAATTGAGAGAGACCAATAGTCAAGGCTAAGCTTTCACATCATTCAACTAAATTACTCACTTTTGAGAGTTTCAATCAATTGCAAATGTTTTCATCTGAATTTATCGCTTACAAAATATCGATCCTTAATATTCATTATCTAACGCTTTTATATTTGTAAGCCCAGCTAACATAACTCCTAATATTATATTGCTCACAAAATGATGTGCATAAAATATCACAACTTAGCTTAAGATTTTGATCCTGGGTGAACTTTTTATTATAAATTAAATTTGCTTCATGGTCCCACTATAAATATGAACAATTAATAAGTTCGAGCACAGGTTATAATACTAAACTATGAAGGGACAAATAATAAAGAATCCAAAAAAGTGGTCTGAAAGGGCTTGGATTCTGCTCTATCGAGATTTTGCACCCAAATAGCCTTCATTTTTCATAAAAACAAAATTTGTGGTAGTGTACACCAGCAGTCTCTCTAGAGTGTACCTTTATCGTAGCACAAGACAATTTGAATGAGTTACATAAATCCGTTCGTGTGTGTTCCATTCATACGTTCAGTAGGCTCACATATGATATCATGTACAGAAAACCGTTCGTGACGTATCTCAACTGAATTATTATCATGAATTCTATGTTTAAAATAGGTTTTTACTTAGATAAACACATCTTTGGATTCGAAATATCTTGAAGATAACGGTAGAATCTCTCGCTTTCAATTCCTGTCAACCACATCTGATAAGACTATCACTTACACTTTCAGTTACCATCTATTCATTTCAGACCAAGTAATTCAACTAGAAAATGAGCGCCGAAGAAGTAGCAAAAGCATTTGTCCAACACTTTTATCAAACTTTCGATACCAATGTCGATGCTTTGGGAGGTCTTTATGTGAGTACGTAAATTCCTAGGATTAAGTGCGGACGTTGGTGGTCATGATCAAAAAAATTTTATTACGTTGATATTGAGACTTTTGTCATTTGAAAGGATTGATCTCATTTCTTACTTGCAACGATTCTGCCTCTTCTATTTCTTCACACACTTCATGTCTAAAACATCAGCAACCAACTTCAATGCTCACATTCGAGGGCCAACAATTTGGAGGAGCAGAAGCTATAATCGGAAAGCTAAAGGGTGTTGGTCAAGTCAGTCATGAAATCAAATCGTTTGATGTGCAACCGTCCAGCAATCCCAATGCTATTCTCGTCTTTGTAACAGGTCAAGTAAAAATCAGTGGCGGCAATCCTTTGCACTTCTGTGAAATGTTTCAGTTAGTCAGTACAGGTCCCGGCGCCTACTATGTGCATAATGATGTATTTAGACTGAATTATGGACTCTAGGCTTTTTCAGGATATCCATCAAAGTATAGGTGTGGATGCGTAAAAACGATTATACATTGATTGAAGAGATGACAAATACATTTATTTTCAATTTGTTTTAATCTCTGCGTTATGGTTAGTAAATGCATCTTTTCGCTCCAAAGGAGGAACATGGCTGTATCCAATAACTTTATCTAATTCTCTTCATTGCAACCCAATGGGAAATATAGCTAATCATAGCTTTAAGCAACAAATAAAATATTGATTAATTTGACAACTTTCTGTACACAACTATGTTTGAAACCATCAAGAAATGATACAAAGCTGTTTTATCATTAGGTAATAACTTTTCAATCTTACGAAACCAATATATGGAAAATCCTTTTGTTCCATGCGACACCAATTCCTTCAGCTAAAATAATGATTGGGTTAAATTACAATTCGGATGGATTCCGCGAAAGTGGATACCTCGATCCTCTCTGAAGAAAAAAGCTGAAGGAACCTTATCACCTCCATGATTTATGATATGCTAGAGTGAGCAAAAAAAATATTTTTCAGATAACGGAGGATCCACGCAAAAGAAAAACATATCGGAGGCACTTATAATCGTTCAGAAAGTTAGGACCACAATGCTGATGAACACCTAAATGTGAACTTGTGATAGAAAAACTCTGTGGCTTATGAAAGTCAGTAAAATGTTGGTTGACACTAATTTAAAATTGATGACATTTTTGACTAAATGAGTAGACTCAAAGTGTGGAGAAACAAGAAAAGTTTCAGATAGTAATACAATACAATTAAGTTCTTAACACCTAAATACAAATAATTTTGACAAAATCGACAATAGAAAATTTGAAGCTAGATCTTCAGATCTGCAAGTTCTTCTGGCGTCAACAAACCATCGATGCCTTCAATATATCCATCACGTGATGATAATGCAAGCCTTGATTCAGCGGCTTGCCACAATAATCCTCTGTAGGAATAGTGTCTATTTCTTCTCAGCAAAGATTGCCACCATTCCCAAGACCAAACCTGAAAACCTTCGTACCCACCACTTATATCTAATTTCCCATTATCATAATCTTTTAAATGATTTGGAGCATTTCGTACATCGAGCCAATCCATAGCAAAGTTATCTTTTTTGCCATATACATGATTTGATACAAGAGACATAAAAATATCTTCACCATTCCACATTGGTCCTTCTCCTTGATTTAAAACAATATCTTCCCAAATAAGATGAGCATATTCAAAAAAGGATGAACAAAGATCCCGTTCCATAATCATCAATTTTGTTAAGATGACATCCGTTCGTCCATGCGTATTCTTGGAGGAGTATCCATTAAACCAACCACCCTTTTGTAGTTGTCTTCCAAATCTTCCAACGATTCGTTTTGTATTTCTTTGAAATTCAATTACAAGTTCACTGATCACATCCACATCAAACTCCATATCGTCATCCACATGGATTACCCATTCATACTTTGCCATTTGGCTAAAATAGAATCGTAAGGAAAGACCCATTTCACTATTTTCTTCTGTGGCATCCAAGTTGACAACTTTGTCATGAACATATTCAAACCTAGTTTTGGGATTTGCATGTAATATAATTATTTCTCCAACATTAGGATGATCCAATAAAGTTTTCATGAGTGTTGATTCTTGTATCATTCTTGGTCGCGAGTAATTCATGAGAACGACAGACACTAATTGATCCGGGAGCGGAAGAGGAATTAAATTCAACTTTCTTGAGATGGAAGTAGAGATAGACTGAAAATTTCGAGAAACATCTTGAGAAGAATGTTCCAATGATGTCATAGGTTGATATGTTCCACCTCGAGGTACTTTCCATCTTAACAAAAGAATAATGCAAAAAAGTCCAATAGCTTTCAAGCTAGAATGAATGTGTCTCCTTGATTTTTTGGTCACATTTTGAGAGTAGGAAGGTAAATCCTCCGATAGATGATACATCGGTATACCTTCCCGTAAGACTGAGGTTGCTGGGGCACATTTGAAATTGTTGGATAGAAGACTCTTCATTTCTAAAGTTCAGTGTTATGAATCATGTATATTGGAAACAGAATGAAACAATTTATGTAAGTGTTGATGGCAAACAGTAATAAAGAATTCTAAAAACCTACCTAAAGCAGTCCTGCATTTTTTTGTCACGGCATAAGTTTTTATAGATTATTTCTTAGCCTAAATGAGGATAAAATTAAATCGATAAGAACTATTTGAAACAAAATTTGAATTTGGATCATTCCTGCCGTCATTTCAAAAATTAGCTAATTAATAGCCATCCATTCTTATACAGAGGATTTTTTTTACACGATTTGGTCATAGTAGGAAATTTATTTAAAGGATTTTAAGAGTTTTTTTAAAGTTCATGTAGGAAAAATTGAGCCTACTGGATGGGAAACGTGACCATACCGTGTCTACGTGAAATCAAAAAGGAACTCTTGTAGATTCAAGAAAGTCTTTTCAAGAAGAATAAATTTCTCCTCTTACGGAATGTTCTCCACCATGAGAGAATGATGTAGTAAGAGATGATTCCACGAAATGGTGAGTATATTATACTTCAAGATACATTCTTAGGTTATAAGGAACACATATGGTCAATTATAATCAAAAAGTAAAGAGGAGTCATAACGGTTTTCTATTATTGTGTTGCTTGCGATCACTTTACTCGATGAAATACAGCTATAACATCAATCGCTTTTCAAACGAATATTGGAAATACGCCCACCTATCCCAAAATCATATGTATCTATATATACATTCATTTATTGGAGTAATCTCTAGCACCAAAGATAGTCGAACCAACACGAACATTCGTTGCACCACGTTGAATCGCTTCTTCAAAATCACCTGACATCCCCATACTCAAATCCAAATCCTTTGGAGAAACACCCACAATATCCGCTAAATCTTGTCGACACTCCACAAGACAATCAAAACATTCATATTTCCCTGGAGCTCCAATCGTCATGACACCCTTGATCTTCAATTGGGGACAATCTTCCATGATTGATTTTGTCAAATCTTTCATTTCCTCACCTGGTAACACACCACTTTTCGATTCTTCTCCACTGGTATTAATCTGTATATAAATTCCTAAACATTTTGATGTGTCTAAATCCACAACTGCCTTATTTAATTTCTTGGCTAATTTAAGTGATGCAACCGTCTCCACACATGACAATTGATCTAATCCTACCGTTTTGACTAATAAATTCGCTTTGTTACTTTGAAGTGGTCCAATGAAATGCCATTGAATGTCAGTGGGCAGTTCAGAGACTTTCCCACATAGTTCTTGCACGTAGTTTTCACCAAAATAACGTTGTCCGGCATCGTAGGCCTCCTGTAATAATTCATTGGGTTTGGTTTTGGATACGGCGATTAAGCGTACAGTTTGATCGGAGGTTAATTTGGAGGTTTTTTCGATTCGTTCTTGAACTCCGGCTTTATTCGATAAAAGTTTTATTTTGGAAACATGGAAACGAAAAATTTGGATGAGAAATGTTTCTATAATATCTAGAAAGAATAAAAGTAGGTATATGGATGGAAATGATATTCTGAGATCTTACCCAAATTACTGGCAACGATACCTTCTTCTAACGACATTGATTCTGATGTGGAAAACAATCTCCACTGAAATGAAGGGGACAAGGAAGGAGGATAACGATGATGCTGTTGTTGATTGGAACGTAACAAAGCTGGAATTCCTCTTCCAGCCGTGGGAAGAACAAAGGATGTAGTACGTGAAAGAATGGTGGAGAAAATCAACAGATTTAAAAAGACTTTAGTTGGTTGAAGCTTAGGTAAGGATTGGATGATGCAAGACTTCTGGGAATGAATGAATAATACCATGAAGAAGTTGAGGATTGTCGTGGCTGCTGTGGGTGTTTCAAAAGAATGATAACAAATGATGACGAAGAATAGGTAGCACTACGTAAAAGGAAGGTATCTTATCTATCAAAGTCTACGACGTCTTTCTACACAAGTTTCTCAAATACAAAATATGATCTCCATCAAAATGTCAGGTGTGTTTTGAAACAATCCGATGCAACGTGCCCAAACTGCAGTGTATTTCCCGTTTTCTCCATAGTTAGTCATCGAAGATCATCATCATGATGCGACATTGTCTCCACCTTTCAAGATCCATCCCTACCAAAACCATATATAAATCTTCCTCCCTATTCCATCTTGGAAGGCATTCTTTTTCTACCTTGAATTACAGTATGGGATCTGGATGGACGGGAGCTTTGGGTACAGGAACATTGAAAACCCATCAAGATGGAATCTATATTGATGTATCTTCCGAAGAAGAAGCAGAATTAAACTATCATGACGAAGAATTTTATGGAGATGATTTGCATTTAGAACAGAGTGGTCTCTTACCAATTATACCTAATTTCAATGTCCATCACGTCTCCTGTGGATGGGGCCATTCTGCCATCATTGCTACTCCTAATGATGACCCCCCAAAGGATACTACCAACAATCCTTCTTCTCCCCAATTATATCTCAGTGGAAGACCTCAAGAATTTCAAACCTTGCTACGATTGCAACGTCTCCCAACATTTTTGACTGATATGATTGTTCCTATATCTCATTCTTTGGATCAAATAGGATCGGATATGATACCATTTGGAATGTTCAGTAAATTTACACATTGTCCTCTCCCGGAACAGGATATACCTATACATGTCGAATCCTCTGCGGGACTCACATTGATTTTAGGATCATCTCAAACCTTATATAGTTTAGGATTAAATCATCATGGACAAGCTGGGATAGGAAAAACAAGTAATAACGTTTGGACACCCACGCCTGTTCAAATGATATCTACTACTGGCAATGCTACTACGTCTACTACGAAGAATGATCCGAGTGATGCATCCACCGAGGATCCAATCCAGAATGACAAATTTCAAGCCATGGCATGTGGATTACAACATGCATTGGCCATTGATATACATGGAAAAGTATATTCTTGGGGGAAAAACAATCGAGGACAATTGGGTCATGGTGATACGATCCAAATGTGTGAATTTGCCAAACCAATACGATACTTTCAACAAAGTCCTACGGAATATACAAAGATGAAACTAGTGGCGGCTGGATTGAATCACAGTGTCTGTGTGACAGATGACAATCAAGCCTATATTTGGGGTAAAAATACTGTAACAGTATCCTCCGAGAACAATGATACGAAGCAACTTCAAGATTCGTATCTTCCAACTCCTATCAATGGTCTTCCTCCAAATCAACCTATAGTTGATATATCTTGTGGATCACATCATACCTCCATTCTATTCCAAGATGGATCTATCTATAGTGTTGGAATAGCCACAGACAATCATGAACCTATCTTTTCCGAGGCGGTATGTACCTTCCAACCCAATTCTATATATGAGAATGGGAATATACGTCAATTCACATCTGGATATGATCGTACCACCATTATATCCAAGGATGGTTGTCATATTCAAGAATTTCAATTATGGAGTCAAGAAGAATGGAGACGGAATGCTCCTCATGTTCCATCGGCGGTACAGATGTTGCAATCAATGGAAAAAGAGGATGTGAGGGTAAAATGTTTGAGTCGAGGCTGGCTTCATAGTGTGTTAATTACTGATGATCTAGAGAGAGAGAGTAGGTAAT
>Ga0209092_10003755_pt1 | contig 12953 bp, 11 predicted proteins | sample FraStrMetagenome_FD_187446 | JGI IMG/M metagenome (GOLD analysis project Ga0209092, IMG submission 187446) | Marine eukaryotic phytoplankton communities from Arctic Ocean - Fram Strait ARC3M Metagenome (SPAdes) (version 2) | ecosystem: Environmental > Aquatic > Marine > Oceanic | place: Fram...
CTCTAGTTCTATGTTTGAAACAAATTAGCTTTGGGTATAGTATTGAAGTTACAACGTGAACTTGCTTGGTTCTTCAGTATCTTAATTATTAGCTCTAATAGATTATGTGGGTCAGTCGCTGTGATTGCTTTTTCGTTTGTTATTGGAAACATCCTTATTTGTTTCGTTTGGATCAGCTTATTAGAGCTCATTTTCAATAATGTAGAGATGAAGAAAGAGAAAATATTTATGAATTGTCAAACAGCAGCAGGTATTATACATAATTATGCGACGTTCATTTCAAGACACTATATTTACTATATATGCTCATCATCGATTGCCGACAGCAGTAAAATGTGTTTGCAGATTATTATAAAATAGTTTGAGAACCAAAAGGGAATACTTTGCAGCAATAAAAAAGGTTTTATAATTAATGGATTCATGGATGCAAGCATATCTTTATTCATATTCCTTTTTAAATTTAAAAAAATATGCTCACATTTTGGTATCTATTGAATACAAATTGATTACGAATAAAAGATCATTAGTGCCTTGGAGATGTACATGATTGATAAATAATTATGAAAAAAAATCTGTTTATCCCAATTCCTGATCAAATATATCTGGACCATAACTTTTGACCGTAGTGGGATCACAAATCAACAATTCAAACAGTGTATTAATCTTATCCAAAGCCATTTCTTTCTCCAACACATCCATCTCCTCCTCTTCCTCTTCCTCTTCCTCCATATCAAGATGTACTTGGACGTCCTTTCCACTCAAGGCCGCACCTTGCCATGGCAATATACCAAATTGATCAACCGTCATACACGCCAATGGAAAGATTTCAAATAGTTGTTTTACTCCCCCCTTCCATCGTTTTCCAGATGCACACGCTAAGTGAAGGGGGTATCGTCCATGTGTGTCCTTTTGCTCTGCCATCTCATTTACGATTCCTAATTCTTCTCCCAACAATAATAATTGTTGAATGATATTGCAATTTTCTTTTCCAGGACTAGCACACGCATGATGCAGTGGTGTCCATCGTCTATCGGTGGAATCGGGAATGTTCAATGCTGATGGATAGGTCTGGAACAAGGATTGTAATTTACGCATGACAATTTTGCCACCCTGTGCCCTATCATAGGACTCAGGTAGAATACCTATCCCAACACCACATGCTAAATGAAGAGGTAACTTCCCATCTTGATCCCCAATGGTAGCACTACGCGGATGGTGTTGAAGAAGAATCTCCATCAGGTCGGAACTAGCATGAGCATTGGCAGCAGCGTAATGAATCGGTAATCTTCCAGAATGATCACGTTGATGAAGAGCATTGGGATAGGCTTCGAAAATGGATTGGACATCATCATCCCAATATACAGCATGGGAACAAAGAATATGAATAGGATATTGTCCAAACTTATCTTGGACTGTGGCTGCAGATATATGAAGGGATACAAGTTGCTGAATCACACTGGTGGATTCATCAATATTACGTTTAGTGTATTGAATCGTTTTATAAATTTGAGAAAGTGATTTACATGCATGATGCAAAGGATATCGTCCATTGGAATCCATAGTTGATAAAGCAGAGGGATAAGCATTATAAATGTCCTGAGCTCCATGGAGAATCCAATGATATTTATATCCATTCTGAACAATCAAATGTAGAGGTAGACACCCTTCTATCAAATCCAAACACTGTGCCGCAACCTCATATTTTTCCAAAATGTAAGAGATAACAGTAAGAGCGCCTTCTCCAATAGCAGGACTCATGGAGGCACAATGTAAAGCCGTTCTTCCAGTTGCAACATGAGTCTCATGAATCTGTGTCGGATATAATCCAATGGAGATATAAAAAACTGTCAGATGACACTGAATCGAGCAAATCGCATGGACAACCTTCCAATCTTTCTTGGTCAATGTTTTGTATTTGCGTTTCCAGGCATACCATAATAGAAACTCGATCTTATTCCATACTTTTTCGAAGGGTGTATTGGATTTTAAATGAATCACTTCGCCTCTCAAGACTTTTTGTTTCATTTTTTCTACCATTTGTTTCCCAATGGGCATTTCATTATAGTTAGTCCATAGACGGCTTAAAGGGGATTCGCCCTTTCGGTCCATTTCTAAGATACTGCTGGCATCGACGTCTAATAACTTCTCTAAAACTCCTTCTGGAGCATCGTACCTTACCGCAAAAAAGAGTGGTTTGCGATGATTTTCATCTTCAGTCATTTGCATGGCTTTTCGAGCTCTGTTGGGATATAATTGTAATAATAATTGAAAGACCTCGAGTGAAGCCTTAAATCGACAGGCATAATGAAGTGGATTCCATCCTTTATTATCCTGACATAGTAAAGCATCTGGATAGGCTTTGAGTAATAATTCGACAACTCGGGCATTTTTAGGTCTGCGGGAACAGGCATGATGTAGGGCCATTCCCTGTTCTTTTCCTAGGTATTGGGCTAAATAGGGTTGGCTCTGGGCTAATTGGATGACTTCGGTCCAGTTACATATTCGTGCGGCATCGTGAAGACAGGAAGATATAATAGGTGGCGATGTAGAGGAGGTTATGGTATGCCTTCGTGGAGTAGCACTACTAGTGCGGGATTCAGTAGGAGTAGTTTCGTGGATTATAGATGCTTGGTGTTGTTCTTGCTCTTGCTGCTGATCAAGATGAAATCGATGTCCTGGAACAGAATTGTAGCGAGATATACCAGGTCGTGTTGGTTCCTCCTGCTGTTGCCGATCTTGATATCTTTGCGTGGAATAGAAATAATTGGGGGATGAGTATGAGTCTTGATGATGAGAAATAGCATGACGAGACGTGGTGTTGATGTCATTATTGTTGGTGCTGGATCGACGATGAGAAGAAATCATGACATCTTCCCAATCCGAAGAGAGTGTGGTGGATGTAGATGTCAAGGCATCAAACATGCTGAGCGTTTCAAAATTCGATTCTTGTTGCGAATCCCCATTGCTAGAACTGAATTTCCAATTCATCGCTATGATGCTATATTTTTGAGTATTTGAATGAAAATAAAGATGTATTGTACGATTGTTTGGATGTGTTGGTTCACTTAAGCTTGCATCAACAACTACACAACACTACTTCATTCTATTCAAAATTCATTCTTATTGTCGAGATAGTTTCTCACTTCTTGCAACCAATGATAAAATGATGGTTGTCCGTTCCTATACACTTCTACGCAATAAAGAGCTTGTCCTACTTAAGTAAAAGATTTCAAATTTCCTTGGTATTTTCCTAATTAAATTCTTGCTGGTTACATTACTTAGATAATATTGAGGAGATGGAGAATTACTTAGGGAACAGTAGTTGTACACATAAAATAACATAGGCTATTTTTTAATTATACGTCACGACAATATGAATATGAGTATTCTCGCTTGCTTATATTATTATTTATTATTATTATTATTATTTATTATTTATTATTATTATTATTAAATACATCAAAAGAATAGTGACACACTCCATCATCACTCAGTTCCTAGGACCTTTGTTACATCAATCCAATCAATAAAGTCATATCAGTTTCAGTTTTTTCCTCTCATTCAAATTCCGAATCAATTAAAATCAATATGGTGGATATCGAAAAACATATTCCCTTTGCCAAAGAAGCATGCACTTATCTTACGGAATCACCAGATCCATACCATGCCATCCTTAATTCCAGAGCCAAATTAGATACCGCCGGATACACCTTTTTGAACCATCGAGAAGCTTTCCATGGAATCCTTCAACCCGGTAAGCATATTCAAGATTACAACATCTAACCCATTTTATTTTGACCTTTGCTGTAAATTACATTGAAATTTCCCTCATGAAATCTATCTTCTATTAATATATATGCATATTTTCAAGGAGGAAAATATTATTATGTATTGAACAACACCACTCTTGTCGCTTTTGCGATAGGACCCAAGTTTATCCCCGGAAATGGATTTAAAATAATTGGAGGGCATACCGATTCTCCCAACCTCAAAGTGAAACCCCGTTCGAAACGGAATGTTGAATCTGGATGTCGGACTTTAGCTGTTGAATGTTATGGAGGTGGATTATGGCATACTTGGTTTGATCGAGATTTGGGTATAAGTGGACGGGTCTTAGTGAGAGACTCCAATCAAAATGGGATTGACCAAAAATTTGTAAAAATTTCGAAACCGATTGCTAGAGTGAGCACACTCTGTATTCATTTGCAATCTGGCGAGGAAAGGGCAGCTTTCAAAGTGAATAAAGAACAGCATATGACTCCTATTCTAGGTACCCAAACTGTCTTGGTCGAACAAGCAACTCAGCAATTAACAGGAGAAAACCAAGATTTCTGGACAAGTGGGCAAGAACCCTTATTGTTGGATTTAATTGCCAAGGAATTACAAATCAGTACCAAGGATATTTGTGATTTTGAGTTAAACTTGTTTGATGCTCAACCTGCGGCACTGGGTGGGATTCAATCGGAATTTTTGAATTCGGGACGATTGGATAATTTAGCAACTTGTTTTGTTGCTATTGAGAGTTTGATGGCACATTCCTCGAGTGGGGATTTTGATTCTGATGAAGATGTGTCGGTTGTAGTTCTATTTGATCATGAAGAGATTGGAAGTAGTAAGTTAAATCTATCGTCATGGATTTTCAAGAGAAATAAACGATTGTTTCTGATATTTTCAAATTCATTGCAGAAAGCTCTCAAGGAGCAGGCTCAATTGTGATGGAAGAAGCCATCAAACGCATTTCCGCTTCATTGAATTCAGGAGAATGTTATCCGGATCTGTATAACATGACCATTGCCAAGAGTTTTCTTTTCAGCGTGGTAAGACACATTTATTGCGGTCAATGAATCTCTACAACTTTATTGACATAGTTACTCATCTGCTCCTGCACATTTCCATCTAGGACCAAGCCCATGCCATTCATCCTAATTATGCCAGTAAACACGAAAAATACCACTCCCCTGAAATGAATAAGGGTATCGTCATCAAATCCAATCAAAATCAACGCTATGCAACTAATTCCATCACTGGATTTGTCGTGCGAGAACTATGTCGCACCCAAAGTCTCACTCCTCCTCAAGAATTTGTGGTGAGGAATGATTGTCCCTGCGGAAGTACCATTGGACCCATGTTAAGTGCTCAACTGGGTATCCGCACTGTGGATTTGGGGATGCCTCAATTATCGATGCATAGCTGTAGAGAAGTCATGGGGATTATTGATCGTAAGTAGCTCAGGATCTCAGGATGCAAATAATTTTTCATGTGGTTATGCATTATGTATTGACATATGATCACTTTTTTGTTTGCTTATTTGTTTGCTCTCTTTAGTGACCAACGCATATGAATTATTTCAAGCATTTTTCAAACATTTTCGAGAGCTTGATACGAAATTATCAGTATGCACTACTTGTACAAAATGAAGGATACAATTGAATGGAAGTCATTGATTACAAGAAATGCATGAATATCTATGCGAAATCAAAAGATTCATTTGGTGGTATCTTTTGGTATTTTACCGAAAAAATTCATTTAGCATACTTCTTGATTTGCAACAGTAAAAGATAAAATAGTTGTCTCTCATTAGTTTTGTCCTTCCATTAGAGAAAATAAATGCAATCTATATTTATTCAATAATTTGTTCCAAACAAATCACACAAAACTTCATGATTATTTGTGATCGGGGTCTGTCCCTGAAAAGGTGCTGATCAGTACGATTGTAAATGGGAAAAGCCTCACCGAGATCACTGCCGCCTCGTCCTTTGCCATGGACAGCGAGAGGTCCAAAATCAAATCACCTCCCAGCATAACCACCGTCGTGATAGACCTTGGAGCCCACAATTTTGACTATCTCTATGTCATGGAATATACTGAAGATAAAAGCGTCGGCCTGGAAGTCTTTGCCCCCCCACCAGACAGCATTAAAATTCCCCTTACCAAACGAGTAGCAGGGTATTCGATGAGAAATATTACAGGAACAAACGTGGAACAGTACGAGGTGTATAAAATACGAATCGAGACAAGTATTTGCCGTAGGAGACGAGGAGGGGGCAGCAACATGCACAAAAAGAGTTCAGAGAATAAATTCTGGTGCGTTGACGCCATAGTCGTCATATTATATTGAGATCAGAACGAGTTCTTAGGAACAACATCAAATGAAAGCAAAATATCTATTATCAATGTCACACTATTTGTTTCTAAATGCTAACATACATTGTCATAATGTGATCCGTTACAGCCGATGATTGATCACATCATGATACAGGGACCGTTTCTAAATCTTAAAATTTAGCTTGTATATCCTGAACGTTGGATGAAAATGTATACAATGATTTGAATGAATGGAGATAGGCTCAGTTCAAATAAAATTTTGAAGATGAAGGATTCAATGTATGTTGTAATTATAATTTATATGCTTAGATTATGGTTTTGTAAAATATACACACAATTTGATTTTTATCAAAATACGATAGTTATTTTCCACAAAACGTGAAGGAGAAGATATAGGTTCCAGGATTAAAAAAAAATTATATCATCAAATGAAGAATAAAAGAATAACTCATCGTTGTCAATGGAACAGTTTTATATCATGATTGATACCGAGTGTGTAGACGAGGCAGTTCTTCGGGGAGCAGGTGATTCTATACATGGGGCGGAAAATATCATCATTGAATGTAATTCAGATGCATCGCTGAACGAACAGAAATTTCGAGACGGAGAATGCATTCAATCTGATAATGTATTACATATGGAAAACAAAGGCTCCAAACTCTCGAAGTGGAGGGTCAGAGTACCCTTGTAAATATCATTTTTCTGACCGCCAAATACAAATTACCCCTTCCTTCCTTTTTTGTTGCACCCGCGCTTAACATTTTCTCAATTTGATGAAAAACGAAATAAGCGTCTAAAAAGAAATATAGCAGTGAATTGATGGGGTCAAAGATCTGATAGGGACCAATATTTGTAATTTTTTTCAGAAGGAAATTTTTTGAAAGAAAAGAACTATCAAATTCAATAGATAAAAAATCCACTGAATGTGATTCAATAAACGATCTGCTGTCCTTTTCTTATTTTTGAATGAAAGCATAGTGTTGTCACTCTAATACCACATGCCTCGTAAACATTGTTTTTTTTGGACATTTTTTGCAAAAAAAAGTGTTTTCCACGCGAAAGGCTCATGCCGACCACTCTAAGTGTCACTCATCTGCGATCTAATACTGAATTACCTTCTATTCATTTACAGATATCGATCATAACATCACATCAACAAAGGGATAGGAAAAGCCGCGTTGACTTCACGCGTGCCGTAAACTAAAAGCAAATAGCCAATTAATTTGTAGACGAAAAAACTCATATCTCATTAATGATTATGCCACCAATGAAACTATTCTTAAACTTATTCTTCCTGTCGTCAGTCTCGCTGTTAACTTCTACAAAAGGTTTCTCAGCTTCAATTGCAATGAGCCCTGTGAAAAGGATATCTGTAGTTAGTCCTAAAACGAGAGTCATTCTCGAATCTGCATCAAGCACTTTTGATGGGGAAGATGCTGATCTTTCTACGACTGCTTCTGTCTCTTTCTGTGAAAAAAACATCAACACTCAAAATATTCTTGACTCCAACAACCCCAACAACAATAGTCCAATATTACACATGATCAAACAACAGTCTACAGTTCTGAAGACGTCGATAGTAGTAGCACTTTTGACAGTTGCACTCAAACAATTGCCACAAAAGGCATTGATCCAAGATTTAAAAACTGGGACCATAATTTTCATGATTGGAGATTGGGCTGCTCAAATATTGACACACTGGAAAGCCCAATCTTTATGGTCTAAATTTGAACTAGACAAGAAGCGTTTCATTCTATCAACCGTCTTGGGATGCATATGGGGAGGATATATTAATCCATCTATTTATGCTACTGTCGAGCATTTCATTCCAGGCAGGAGTATCAAACTGGTATTTACGAAAATGCTAGTTACATGTTCCATTATCTCAACATGGGGAAATTACACCACCATGATGTTTCGTATATTCTTTAAACGGCTTTGGGATGGAATTGAGTGTAAAGGGATATCAACAAGTATAATGAAAAAGAGTTGGACGGATAGTGTAAAAAGTTGCAACCAAGATTTTAAAGAGGTTGTAAAAGACGATTTAAAGATATTTCCTCTTTATGATTTAACGTGTTTTTCCATTATCCCCTATCATATTCGACCATTGTCAAATGCATTAATGGCCAGTGGCTGGGCTATGTACATGAGCATTGCAAGTGCAAAAGCTCCTGTTCAAAACAAGGACTAAATATCAGACTAGAAGTAGATTGAAATTTGAGTATTATTGGACAGCCCTTAGTGAGAGACTTCAATCAAAATGGGATTCACCATCATTTTATGAAAATTTCGAAATCGATTACTAGAGTGAGCATACTCTATATTTATCTACAATCTGGTGAGGAATTGCAGCTTTCAAAGTAAATGAAGACAAGTATACACTACCACTTATTATTAGATATAATTGCCAAGGAATTACAGATCAGTTATGAGGATGGGGTTCAATCGGAATTTTATATACGGAATGATTGAATAACCTCGCAACTTGTTTTGTTGCTATTGGAATTTTGATAATACATTCCTCTGATGAATATATTTTGATTTGAGTGGAGATGAGTCGGTAATAGTTCCATTAGATTATAATAAGCAATTTCTATAATCATGCGCTGTTGTTTCATAATTTTATGATGTATGATGATGTATTATGATGATAATAATGTATACACAAATGTGAAAGCAAAAGACTTTTTTAATTTAGATAAGTCTAAAACCGCTTCATTTCCTTCGGCTCAAGTTGAAATCACGATCTGTCATCAGACCGATTTCGAGCCAATTTCCTTTGTACGGATTGAACCAAAAATCAACCTAAAATTTTATTTGCACTTTTATTTTATCTAACAATGATTAAGTTCGTCCCACTATGGATGCTTTTATGTTGGTACTTTGCAACATACTCTTAAAACTAGCGATGTACATTATTATTCCTGTATCAGATGTCAACCAATTTTCTCTTCTTTTGCTCTCTCAATGATTTTTTTCCATTTTTGCAAGGTCAGAAACATTACGTTCGTATAAACATATATCTCTGCTTTCAATTATTTTGTTTTTTTTTTACTTAGTTGTCCATTAATCATTGGATCAAAGCATGATTGAATTCAATGTTCATAAAATTCAGAAGGGAATGAAAATTGATTGAGAAATAAATGCTACTGCTGTATATTTTCATCACATGCTAGAAAGTATGTGTCATTTTGCTTGAATCGCAAAAATTTTGATTAGTTGGACTGGATTGTGAATGTTTCTATATTAAGTCTCTTCATAAGTCGAATGAGCTATATTAAAAGTATGAGAAAAAATGGAGGTCAAAAATAAGTATGCTTTATATACTCTTAAAATCTGTTCTTTATCGGGGTAAAATCAAGTGTCCAAGTTATTGGATGAGATTCGAACTCTATACGTCCGTGACGGGACGTAACGTCAGGGACGTATAGAGTCGAATGTATACGAAAGCTGGTGCATGAACCACCAACAACCGATTTGTATCCCTTTTATTCCGTGTAGACAACATTTCCATTTCATGTACATTTTCTGTAGGTTGAAAATATCTTTCGCGATCTAGAGCTAGAGAGAGACTTTTGTTTAGTTTCTTTCATAGAACTATACGAAACTTCAAAAATTAGTATAGGAATGTTTACTTTTAGAAATATTAGAAATAGCATTCAACCACACAAGAGTTTCAAATCAAAGCGAAAGTTTCTTCTAGTCTTTAAGATTATCAAAATGTGTCTAGAAGTGTAGAATGTAGCTCTATCTCTCATTTGTTCACGTAAAGTCAATCACTAGTAATATCAGGGTGCCATTGTCTTCTTATCCAATATGTACTCTAATTTTCAGAACATATAAAGCATTAGCCACAATAATAAATCTTTAAATAACCTTTTTCTTCTGGAAGAAAGTCTTAAGATAACGGGCTTGGAAAACGAACGTAAGAATCAAAATAAAGATATTCAAATACCCAAAAAACTTCAACCTCTTTTGAGTTCCTTCACTGGTTCGTTTCATTCGTCTTTCCATACCATCTGTAGTATCCATTTCTTTCGTAACTCGTCTCCCGGTCTTGATTATTTTCTTTAACTCTAATTCAATAGGATTAATATGATTATCCTTCGTAATAACACTTTTTTCAAGACGTTGCAATGTATCATCCTCTTCTACCCATTCCGTTTCAGTTGGGATTACTGTAAACATAACCTTTACAAATTCACGTGACATGTTGGAAATACATAGTTGCCCCACATTATTGTCTAAACCAAGCTTTGAAACAGGTCTGTGAAATAACAGCGAGGAACTGAACTCAGTCGTCATTTTTGTCTTTCTAGGATCCCCGTTGGGGCATTGTACTTGAAAACGTAAAGCTCCTGGGGATTCTCCAGATCGATTAAAATCTTTCATTTTATCTTGAATTTTTTCGGGGGTTTCCATAGGAATTCTTTCATCTCCATAGTCTTGGAATGCTCCATAGTGTTTTGAATAAAATGATACTGCATCCTCTTCGACATCGTAAGGGAAAGCTACCGCAGCAATGTCAACTATGTTCATGTCTGGAAATCCAAATTCTACGCACTGATTGTGCATGAAGACGAAAAAATGTTTTGAGAAAATTACCAACCTTCATTGCATCATGAAAAGTTTCTAATTCTGAGACACCTACCTTCTTTTCTTTCTTCGCCAATCTATAGAGGATTGGATATGCAGATACCGTTGTGTAAGTTTTGAAAAAAGTTGTAACAATAATGCAAAGAGCTACCAGGAAAGGTGAAGTTAAACTGCATTTCCTTGAAGTATTGAAACTCATTTTCTATATTGCTAAAAACGATTGCGTCTTTTGTGTTTTGAATGATTTGAAAGGGTGGAGAGTATTGACTTTTATCCCTACTCAGTAAAAAAGGCAAGATTACTTTTTTTGAGGTTTTGATCGCGCTTTAATGTTAAGGTAACTGCTGTAATAGTAGTAATTCACCTGTTGTGCAATAGATGGTTGTTTAGATGAAAGCAGTATATGAAAATTCATCATATCCTAAATTTTCATTAACTTTTAATTAGGAAAACTTTCATCCATTAAGACGTAGGAGTGATCTAAATATGTAATGATCAGAGTTGAATTCAAAATGTACTACTAAGTAATGTGTATTCACAAGAGTTGACCTTCTTGCAATTGGAAATTTGTGTGTTGTCGTCACACATTGAATGTTAAAATCTTACTTAGGATAATTTCGTGCTTACGATATAATGATGATTACAAAAATCCAGTAAGCATTCCAATAAAAGTAAAGTAGCTTTCGTTGCATGACGTGTATGATAGAACCTTTCCTTTCATTTTTTCTAAACGTTAATGTTTGTAACCATGAGCAATCGTAAACCGTGCCAGCGTCTTCTTCAAATAATCCTCCTTTCATTCCTCTCATATCAGGGCACATCATTCCAACCCTATTCACCTTTGCTAGGCAGATCATTCGTTAACTCATGCAGGAGAGCATCATCTAGTCAACGTCAGGTATGTATTTTGTCATCCTCTCGTCGAAGTCGAACACAGGAAAAAGAAGATTCGACACAAATATTTCAAGATTCGACCACTAACTTCCCCAATATATTGAAGTTGAGAAATAATAATGAAGCTGTGAAGGAAAAGGTGGAAGAGCAAGCTCCATCAAATACTATGTTTAACGATATGGCGAGATATCTCAACCAAGATGAAGAAAAAGATGTTGAAACTATATTAGCAGCACAACAGCTTGAGTATGAAGAGGAAAGTGAAGGAAGTTCCATTATATTTCCAGCTCTCGGAGTCGGAGCCTTGGGTCTAGGTGCATTAGTAAGGTAAATGCATCCTTTCAAAAATATGTTACTTGTACATTTCATAGAACATTGTGTCCACTTAGTCGATCTGAACTAACTCTTATTACAGCCAAAACCCAGAAGTCACACAATCCATGGCAAATGCATTTGCCGACCCATCAGCAACTCTTCAATCAGTTGTAGATAACATTGCTGCAATGGGTGATCTGGGAGTTCTTTACTTTGCTCTAGTGTATACTTTAGCAGAGGTTCTGGCTATTCCAGCTATACCCCTCACAGCATCAGCAGGGTACCTTTTTGGTGTAAAAGAAGGGACTGCTGTTGTACTTTTATCTGGTAGTATAGCGGCTGGAATCGGGTTCTTAATTGGAAGAACACTTCTTCGCGAAAGAGTAGAAAAGATTTTGCAGGAGTATCCAAAGTTTCAGGCGATTGATCGTGTGATTGGAAAAGAAGGCTTCAAACTGATGGTTTTGCTTCGTCTTTCACCAATTTTTCCATTTTCTCTCTCTAACTATTTATATGGTGTCACAAGTATAAAATTCTGGCCATACTTTTGGGGGACATTTTGTGGATTTGCACCTGGAACCCTTGCTTATGTATATACTGGGACAGTCGGAAAAGCCTTAATTTCTCCTGACGGTGATGCTCAACCGTGGTATGTATATGCTGCAGTGTTAGCTGCATTTGCTGGTGTCTTAAAAGTTGTTGCTGATGTAGCATCTAGCTTCATAGAAAGTTTGGATGAAGAGCCATCTGAATAATCAAATACTCAGGAAGAAGACGTCTATGTAATAGAAATAGTTATAGTTTTATTTTCAAATATCTTCATTTTGTTTTTGATGAAAAGTTATGCCACTTTTTGGATATGGATGCATTTACTGCAGTATTCAAATAATATAATAACATACAATGATAAGCAATCTCTATTGTTTTTGTTGAAGGAAATGGGACTTCCACTACAATTAATACAGCAGTAATCTATCATCCTTGGGATTATTTTTATATTTTCATGCAACCCGATGGTTCTTTCGAATATGAAGAGAGAG
>Ga0209092_10003756_pt1 | contig 12951 bp, 3 predicted proteins | sample FraStrMetagenome_FD_187446 | JGI IMG/M metagenome (GOLD analysis project Ga0209092, IMG submission 187446) | Marine eukaryotic phytoplankton communities from Arctic Ocean - Fram Strait ARC3M Metagenome (SPAdes) (version 2) | ecosystem: Environmental > Aquatic > Marine > Oceanic | place: Fram...
CTTCATTGTCGTTGTCATTTTGTTGTGATTGTTTTGATATTTCAGTCAAATTTACGCAAGTTACACACTTGGGGATTGTGCGCGGATCTATGATTTTTGTGGCCAATAATTCTGTTGCAGCAAAATTAATTTGACTATTTGACTGATTTGGTAATGTTTCTGGTTCACTCTTTCGTGGATGATTTTGTTGGTACTTGCGCTCACCATTATTCAACGTCTTATCAAGATCATGAACTTCGATGAGAGATTTGGACGTCAACATTCCTGACAAATCTTCCTTCATGGAAAGTTTTTGTTTCTTCGTACCTGTTTCATCACAAGAAATCAAGCTATGACCATCTGTGCAACTTCTTTTTACACAAATTTTCTTCGATAAAGAGTAATCTTTGTTGTTTATGATATTCTGAAGCTCTTGTCTAGAATGAAATCGGTCATGATTTTCAGCCATGTCCTCTGTCAATAGTATTTTGTTGCATCCAACGTATTTGCAACAACACGGAATCCAGTTTTGAATGATTTCTTTTTCCATGATTTTCTTTCGAATCTGTCTCTCCACAGATATTTTTTGTCGAAACAAATTGTACCATTTCTTGTTCTCATTGATCATTGTTTCGGTCATTTCGTTCGAAAAAATGCTTTCTGGGAACCGCTGCTTGTATATATTCTTCCATATCTCTTGTTGATTTTTTCCAACAGCATTCCATAATCGGCAAACTTGCATAACTTTAAAGAGACGTTTGTAATTGAGGAAAGAAAACACGTTGGCTATTATAATTCCTTGTTCTCCCGAGTTTGTTAGCAAAAGCTGATCTTGATTGTTTCTATCATTATTATTGCTATCATCCAACAGAAGCTTCTGCCTATTTTTTGGTGAGTGGGGAGATGCATCGCGACTCTTATGAAACCTTTGGTAGTGTTGTCGAATTTGTTTCGGTAACAAAATTTTCATCAACTCCTGTTGAATCAAGTCATCTTTCCGTCTTTTGTATCTCTCTCTTGTCGAAATATTTGAACCACGTCCGATGTATGATTGCTCAACTTTTTGTAGAGGTCGCTCACGAAGAAGACCTTCAATGAAAGAAGATTCTAACAAATTGTACTTATTGCAAATGATTCTCATGCTAAGATGATAAGGAAATGGCCAGATGTCTCCTTTCCCTTCCAAAACCCTATTTGCAGTTTTTACAATTTTATGTTTCTTGCTTTTGCTTCCTTGATTAGATAATATTCCCATTCTAATAAGGATGTTTTTCAGATCTTTCGCTTCTTTTTTCTCATTTTCATAGCCCCAAAAAGATGCGAATGTATCATCCCCAAAATTTAGATTTAATATTGATATCATCCACTGATATTCTTCTCTATTCAAAGAAAGAACCGATTCTGCTCTGTGCACAAGAATGCATCCAATCCCACGCCAAATGCATTTATCTTTTTTATTTCTACAGAATTCTATTAGAGGTTTGGTTGCCCTCCAGCAGTCCTTAACATTGTTAAATATAGGGCACTCTACTACGATCTCAACATACATCCTTATGAGACTCTCTTGTCTACTCTTCATCTCGTCCATTCCTTTAAAAAATTGATAATCATTCATAAGCTGCTTTAGAAAAACATGAATAGTGTTGCATTGTAATTGTAAGTGATAACCACGTATATGAAGACAAGCAATTGAAGCAGCTATCCGCAATAGAACACAGTTTGGATTCTCTCTTGATTTGAGTAAAACATGTTGAAAGCACGTTCCAAACTTGCTTTCAATATGACAGCGCATTGTCAAGTTTCGCAATAGCTCCATTATTCGTTTCATCATTTCTATTTTCATGGGCATAGATAGCCCTATTGAAGCTGATTTTTTTGGAGATATGGTAAGGGCTGCCGCTAGTAATTCTACGAGTCCGACCCCTAAGGAAGTGGCAAATTCCTTGGTTGAAGGGGAAAACTTTATATTCATAGAACTTTGGATATTTGCTTTTCTTCGAATTTCATCATTTTTAAAAAGATGCATGGTAAGCCATAAAGCATTATGGATGAGAGCTATAAGCTTATTATCATGTTGTCTTACTGTCATACTATTCAAAATATTGTGAACTTCATGTTCGGCACCTACAAAGCCTTTATCAAATTTGTCTTTTATAAGAGAGCACACTGCTCGTGCAAGATTGGACTGGTTGGATAAGGTTACTATGTTTACAAGAATATTCCGGGTTTTTTGTATAAAATCTTGTAGGGGTTCCTCCATTTTTTCTTCTTTCATGTCAAGAAAATGAGAGGATACTGTGAAAAATGAAAGAAAAATTGTTTCAGAAAGAGTCTTTTGTCTTTCATGTAGCTCATTTATTTTTTCTAAAAAAATATCCAATGCCGAATCAAAATTTTTGCCCATTCCGAAAGTTTCATCTTGTTGGCTAAAGTTACAATGATTGTTTGGACTATTACCAATGATTTTCGTATTTCTTTCTAATTGTGTATCTTCTATCAGCCGTTCCCATTGAATATGGTTAACCAAGAAGTCGTAAATAAGTTTTGTATCAAATTGCAAAGAGCATTCTGATTCTTCTTTCAAGCTATTCGGGGCTGGTGTAGGATTTTTGGTTTGCTTAACTGATGAGGCAGAATCTATAGAAAGTTCAATTAAATGATCAATACTCTTTTTGGAATACTTTTGAAAATCCACGAGGGAACAACGATTTGGTCCAAGGTGATATTGCGTTAAACTCATAAACATCTCAATTTGCCTACGAATTTGAAACTGTAGAGTGCGATTTTTTGTTTCATATTTGTTGCACGAAAAAGTCATGTCTTTTCGCACATTGTGCTCCAATGGTATATGACTGGCCTTGCTGTCTCTCACTCTCGTCATTTCGTGCTTCTTTATGTGAGAAGTTTTGAATTCTTCATCGTTTGTGACAATCCTAGTCTTGAGTTCTCTCAGCATTTTCTATGATTTAAATCATTCTTCTTGCTTTCGATAAATGGCGCGCGAGGTATCAATATTGACCATTTATTGCTTCGTTAGCTAAATATTTGTTTACATAATATTTATTCAATTAAAAGGTGGCTATGATTCAGAAATTCTTTTATGATGGTATGTTTTTAACAGCACTGTAACCCTTACTGCCTACTAAGTACCAAGAAATGATAAACATTTTTTATTGACGTCATATTCGAATAGACTTAGGCCCGTCCATGCAGTAAAAAAATTGAAGTAGATTTTACATTTTTATGAGTTTTTCTGTAGAAAATATATAGTCCAAATCCACTTTTGGGAAGTAGATTTGGGAAAATTTGGACAAAAACATTCAAAAAGCTACTCTTGGCTATAAAAAATATGTGTTAATGAGTGCAATAGATACAAAAATCTACATGTATCAAATCTACTCCAAAATTTACCACATAGATGGCCTTATATGTAACACCTTAAATTACATTCCGCTGCTGAAATAAATCCCATTTTCTTCCGTGAGACCCCCAAACCTCGTCACGTCACAGGTCGGTTAAGAGTCCATCAATAGAAGGGTAGACATGAACACAAGAAATATAAGGAAACCATTTAAATTATGCTTCAGTATTAGTTTGTAGTTTAATACCGTTCTAATTCATTGGTTCATACACAATCATTCATGGCATTTCTTCACTAACCCTTTAATTTTCACGGCAAAAACAATTAGAGGAGTCTATTCGTGGCAAAAAAATCATTCTGCTGCATGCTATAATTAATAAATAAATAACTTTCTCATTTATCTGAAAACCTATCACGAAAAGCAAACATCAATGGTACAGTAACTTTTTATTTCATGCTTCGAAGTGTATAGAGATAGATGTGCAAGTAAAACATGAAAGTGCCCTGTATATAGGTAGTTCTAATATTCTCAGAACTTAGCCAGTGTCTCAGGATATGAAGCTTTGCCCCAATGCTTTTAAAGTAGACATACACTGTAAGATAAATTTGTTTTCCCTGTGGATAAGGATAAAAAATAGTCTGGCAAGAACTTTCACCTCCCACAAAAGTATCTTTGTCTCTAATAGAGCAGATGTCGAGAAAATGCAAAAAAGAATTTTAAACCAGAATTTCTCGAATTCAATTTGACAATCTGACTTTGGTAGATGTTCCAAAGAAACATGAGTAGCGGTTATCAATGAACTTGCATTTCGTATCACCAAAACATGGAATAGCCTTGCTATGAAATTTTTTGCTGTCAAACATTTTTATTGTTTTATTTATTGTCATATATTTTATGTTAAATGTGGATTTCTAAACAATAGTCTAACTGGTTATTCATCCGTAAGTGAAATGTCTGACCCTGTGACTTTTAATGAATATAGGAGTGTTATATCACATTCAATTCTAACCCCTACAATTTTTATGGTGTTATTTTAGCCACGGATGGAGTGGTTTTACTTTACTCCTACTGACAATTTGTTTTGCAATGAACATATATAATTGACATGGAAAGCAAAAGAAGAGATATGACAGGTAGAAATTAAGGCTTCGGACAATCAAAGTAGGTGGATTGTGGATTCGACATTAATCTCATCTATTCATCACACCTCAAAAATGTCCACAAAAAAGTTTTTTTTTTTCTCTAGAGGTACGGATTCTCTTATGAACAGTATAGTACTAAGATTTACGGATTGATTTACAGCAGGCTAAAATGACTAATGATAAATTGGAAGGTTATTTACTATGACTTTCTCATCGTAAAATGTCCATGGTTAGTGCTTGTTTCATAAAACTGGCTTATTCTTTCGTATACATAATAAATGAAAATCCCGTCGACAAACAACGATAACTCACAACTCATCAACTCAAAGCAATCTATCAGTATTAAATTTGTTGCAGAATGATTAGACAATTGTCTTCAGCTTCTATTTCATCTATATTTTCAACAGACTCCAATCACCCTTATCAAAAAGTACGACGAGGTAACGATAGTGATGATGGTATCTGGGATCCTAATGAATCCGATGACAATGAGCTTAGTAGAGAATATGGAAAAAGTGATTCAGATTCTGAGAGCTACGACGATTATGATGATGAAGAGGCTGGTGATTCTGAGAGTCTCATTTCTAGAGGCTCAAAGTCAAATTCCTATACAGAGTCGAGGTCGGAAATTCCTCGTTTTTGTTACCAAACTTCCTTTGGAATATTTCTTTCATTGTCGGTGATTATGTCAGTATTTTATTATGGTGGGTCTCAAATAGTTTCATTTTTCGAAAGAAATAAGATTGATATTGTGAGTCCTATTAGCACAAATCCAAAGAAAGGTCACCCGATTGAAGAAGAAAATGAATTAACTACTTTTTGGAGCAATGTGGAAGGGGATGATTATTATGACGATAATTCTTTGCGCGATAATTTTGACAATGGACTCGCTGAAAGATATGATGATATTACGCCTATTGAAAACCCTGATACTCAGGATGATGTATTAGAAGGTAGAACCGAACAAATGAGCTCAGCTGGTAAGGCTACAATTACAACACCTAATGTCACAATTCAAAGGATATCTATTTTAGGCGAGCGCAATACAGGAGTAGATTGGTTCGCGGAAAGAATTCAGGAATGCTATCCTGATATTGAGGTGAGTCTTATATGTTGCTTACTTTTTTAATTTATTCACCTTTTCCACTCTTTACCAACATTTAAAACCATTATATCCATGTGAAAACAGGTGACTACATCCTTATCCAGGCCAAGTTTCTTTTTTCAAGACGAAAAAGAAAATACTTCGTCACAACCAACCATTGTTCTTCCTATATTTTTAAACCCATATGATTGGGTAACTATCATGCGATCAGATCCACAATATATGCCAAATCATATGAAAACAAAGGATTGGAAAGAATTTGTCACAAAACCATGGACAATTGAAAAACGAAGTAAACAAGATGAAGAATTATGGTTGGGCATAAATGAAGATCCAAATATGAATGTTTGTCAGATGAATTTTAAATATAATGAAATAATATCTTGCATTAAAGATAATGAGGAATTACCAGACGGCATAAGTGAAGAGCACTATTTTGCCTCGTATGAATTACGGCATGATGGGAGTGGCAAACCTTATAACAGCATTGTAGATATGCGAGCCGAAAAAATTAATAACTTCATGTCTGTCATGGAATGGGAAGATGTTGTTTTGCTCCTCCCTGTCCAATACGAATCATTGGTTCAAGGAGGTGGATTTCATCCTATTGAAAAAATAATTTTAGAGCAAACTGGACTTGAGTCCCAATGCGATTCAGTTGAGGATTCATTCAATGCACCAATATTTTGGAAAACAAATTACGACCAAGCTTATATGAATTGGATGGAGGAATATATTCATTGGGAGACCGAATGGTTAATCGGGTACGATGTTATTCATTATGATAAAAATGCTCATTCTAAAAAGAATAACATGGTAACACCATCACATATGACCAATGAAGACAGCGAACAGATCGTGCAACCAATTAAACAGTCTTCTAAGGAATCACTCAAAGGGGATTGGAAGGATTCCATGAATGACACACAACAAGATGATGCATTTAACGATCGTAAAATCAATATTGAAGAAAAAAATGGTGCTAATATGGATAGTCCAGGATATCACGATGAAACTCTACTACCTACTTTTCCAGAGGTCGATCCAAACGAACCAAAATCTGTACAGCCCGTCAAAATCGAGAAAGAAACAAAAACTGCCGATAGTAAGGTTGACATGTTCGGGGATGATGTAGTGATCGAAATAGAAGAAGAAGGTCATGGCTCTGAAATGACCCATGAGCAAATGAAAGCATACGTACTAAGCAAATCAGTTGAACCAGCAAATCATGAGTATTTTCCTCTAAATGAATTTCCTGAATCGGATGTCGCCTTAGGAAAAGGCGATCTATCATACCTAGGCAAAGAGATTGCAACGGAAATTAGCATAGAAGAAAATGAAGTTGAAACTGAAGAAGACGAGAATAACTTTGAGAATGATGACGAAGCTCAGATGGCATCTATAGATCCTATGCCAGAGGAGCTGTTGAATGATGATAACATGAACCTGTAAAATAAGTCTATTTGAAGTCGAGAATTTTTAAGTGTATAGACCAATGCATTATATTTTATTGAAAGGTTGAGGTATGTACAGTTTACTATCACTAATTTTTAAGAGAACCAAATCGAATCGATATCTAGATTGGAATTGAGCAATAGCTTGTAAGCTTTAAGGTTTTTCTTCAACTTCAAATGATGTGTCAACCATCACTTTTGGAACAATTTTATCATAACCGATTTTCTTCTCTACATCCCAAATGGCATTATTTTTCATCCAATCCACATAATCAGGTTGCAAGTCTTCCCAGAAAATCGGTGCAAGTTTATTTCGTGCCTCATCGTAAGAACAGATAGATTTTGAATTAGTTTTCAATTCGATGACTTTGATTGCAGCTAACAAACCTCCTCTCTCCGCTAAATCTTCATAATGAACTGGATGAAAGAATTCTACATTTTCCCATTCAGAAGTTGATAACCAATTTAAAATCTTATCTCGTCTCAGGCGGAGAACACTTAAATAAGGTTCTCCACTTCCATTACTGTTCAGTTCATAAATTGGGCCATCTTTTCCCAACCCAACTGTCATGTCAGAACACGAAATTACTTCTTTATACTTGAAGTCCAATTGGCAATTTAGTTTTTCAGTGTCTTTCACCTGTTCTAGTAACTCAAAGTCTTCTTTAGGTCTATGCACAGACCATGGAGCAGATAGAAATTGAACCCACTCCATATTTTTATGATTAGGGGCATGGTGAGGAGACCTTCGCATGCTATCGACCCAATGGAAAGTATTGAGAAAGAGAGGTAAGACCAAAGTTGGCTCTAGTATAGCTGTTTCGTTTGATTGAAACCAATGACTTGCCCGTGATAGTCCCATGGTTACCTTTATTCAGAAATAGAGTACTTTATGTGTTAGAATTGAAAACATACCCAGATGAAATTTTTTAAAAGCTCAATCGCAAAAAACGTACATCTAAGTCAGGAAAACATGAATGGATTGCGCTCGCAAACCAAGATAGTCCAGAGTTTCGTTCCGCCAACAATGCAACACGCTTAACCTGTGGTCCATTTTTATTTTCTTCGATTACATTACTGACGGTTTCGGAATCTTCAGCTTCAATAATCTCAGCAACTTCTTCTATAGACGTTTTATCCTGTGTTACATCATTTTTTGTAGGTTTTCTCAAGTTTGTCTTGATAGGTTCGGTCGTACTTGTACTGATAGTAGATTCTACTTGCTGCTTTTGTTTTAATGTTTTTTCTGTAGCAGTAAATTTAACATCATCATCATCATCTAGAAGCTCATCAACATCGTTTGTTTCAATATTAGATTGCGGATTGTTCAAGTCATCAGTTACATCTTTTTGGGATGTATTATCAATGCCAACATCAGGATTTGAATCGGTCAATTTCATGTTTTCTTGTCTAATTCCATCATCCATAGGAAGAACAGACTCAGTTTGAGCTAAATCGTCAATTTGCTGTTGAATCGGCTCGTCATCCATATCAGTATTCAATGCAAAATTAGCCAAATCGTCAACCTCTCTGCTTAATTCTTCATCAGAAAAATTATTTGGATCAAGAACAAGAAAGTCGTCTACATACTTGTTCTCCATTGGTGATAAGTTAGAAATTGTGTTGGCATTCATCCCATCTCCTCTTCCACCTTTCATCGGAAAGGAACTCTCACCAGGCATAACAGTAGCGTAAACTTTAAGAGCAGCTCCAACTGTGGCGAACAAGATAAAAAATTTTAAAATGGAAGGAGTTGAAGAAAATTCTTTTTCATCCAAACCATAACCTCTATTGCGATTCACATCAACATAGCTTCCATCTAAAAGGCCACCCCCACTTCCAACACTACCATCTTCTGTATAATCATCATAGGAAGACAGAAGTCGGTCTAAATCTTTGCTATCGTTTTTCCACCTTTCATCCTCCGACATCTTCTTTTGGCTTCCTTTGATGTTTATAGTGCAATCTGTAAACCTTAGTTATTTATATTTCCTGGGAAAAGAATCGAACAAGATGTTGCCGATTGCTTCGTTCGAAAGTGAATATTGGGAATTCTTGCCTCTACGGAAATTGTTTTGAAACAGTCATTTACGTACCACGATTTGAGGTATATTCATAAAAACCAATATAATGACTGGCATGCACTACCTAAACCTCTCAGTAGATGACTTTTTTGCACGTCTGAAGAAAAGATAAAGCGCATACACGTTTTCATTAATTAATGCTTTGTATGAGTACTTTCTTTGCCTTGTATTCCCTCAAGCATCTCCATCTGACATAATCTATTTCGAAGATGTCCGGATCTAAATAACAGACACAGCAGATAAACAGTTCTAAAAGAAATATCATGTACACTTTATTGTATAATCTCGAATAAGATATTCATGATGAACACTTTAATCATTGCTAGCACCGGGTTCAATTAAACAAAAAAGATCAAATGTGTTTTTCGAGATATTAGTGTCTCGTTTGCAAAATCTTCAACAGAAATATTTTAGAATGATATTTCATACCGTCAACCAAAACAAAGTAATAACCAAGCAATGTGTCAAGAAAAGAACATCATTGACATGCAAAGTACAGTCCAAATAAAGTGAAATGTATTGAACTGTAAGTTGAATTGGATACCAATTGCTCAAAAAGAAATTGTGACACACACTCTCTTTCTCTCACAATCAAAAAATCTATTGAAACCTGTTTTCATCAAGGAATTCTCATATTCGCAATGGGATTACATGAAAAGGTTGAATTTATTGGTTGTTATGATGGCAGTTTATTATAGTTGTGATTTTAGTTGTACAGGTGGTCCTCACGCCTTAAAGATAGATGATGCTGAATTCATTGTCTAAGCCCATGATGAGAGTTTGGTGTCACAGAAGAATTTACCCATGTTGAGTAGTCGCTTAGGTGGAGACGTTCTTGTACACTTTCTTTATTTGCTAAAGAAAATATAATTGAAGACATTGAGGATTTTTCCCAGATTACGCGTCACCACTCAAAATATATGACATGAAGAACAAAAATCACATGCCGAAGCGAAGTAGATCTTCAGAAAGAAAGAGTAAAATGATTGTTTTAAATAGGGCTGCTTGCTATATCATCTTGCTTGTATCCCTTATTTCACAGGCTTCACCTATGACTCTTCCTAGTTTCCGACACATTGTATCTGCATCTAGTTCCAATGGAATGTACGCGTTATTCCCCACACAGCAATCTTCTGAAGTGTAGCTTAAAGAACTGCACTCACAAGCGACTTGATTAAAATACATAACTAAATTCATTGGTAAATCCGAAAAATTTTCAACAGATATAATTCCTTTTGTTTGCAAGGAGATAAAATGCATATATTCTTGCCTGCTGAGTCGTCTATCAGTTGGATATTTATCTGATTCTAAGACATTATCTATGCAGGATTCAATTGAAAATATTGAGTTTGTTGCGGGACACTTGATCTGACTCGATTTCATTTCTAGCTTTTCACGTATAGATGCTTCAAGAGCATCTAATGGCGCTTGCAGATCTCTTTCATCTTCTGTTTGACGTAAGGACGCGGCAGAACAATTCTCTATGGGGCATTGCCATATGAGCAACAGTGCTATAATTCCATGGAAGTAGAATTGTATCGTTGTCATAATAAGGCGTTAGTGTACCTTGAAAGAGCTGAATTCTTTCCAAACTTCAAGACTTCTTTTATATAGCAGAGCTTGAGTGATATTCTATGATGACTTGTTGAACATATCAATACAATTTTATAGGCAAAAAGAGCCCTTTTGTAAGTTTTTCACCCATTTAAAACAATCCAAAAATTTGTCTCTTATTTAATATCTGAAAACATTTCTCTTCAGAATTATCAATAAGCTTTCTTTCTACGTTGAAATTATTGTTTGCCGTTGCTTTTTAAAAGAACGGAGCCTATCGAATCAAATAAATATCTTGCACCAAAATTTATATTTAATTAGGTTGAAATGTCACATAAAGAATTTGGTACAATTTTTGATTTTCGTGTGCATTCATATTTATTTTATCCAACGCATTAAATACTTTTTATTGTTTCCTATGTCAAGCAGACTTGAATTTTCAAAACAATTAAATAAATGCACATACTTAACTAAATAACTAAACTTTAGAAGTCCACTTTCACCTATACCTAGTTTCGAATAAACCTAAGAGATTGATTATGACGATAATCCACCCTAAGAAAAGGTAAGGATAAATCAAGATTAGAAGAAGTAAATAAATTGCAGATGTGTGAACTCGCTCGACCTAAATTGTAAAGGTTATGATCATCTGAGCGATTTTTTTGCTGAATATAAAGTAAATTGAATTTGCCCAACACACCAGATTTAGTCTCATAATACATATGCACCCTAATGATACCAAAGATAGTGTAATAATATTCGAAGACAAACTGTTGCGTTACAAATTTCCCCGGAAATGCTGATTCAATAGATGATTTTGAATCTGGTATCTGCTGTAAATATTCATCGAAGGGGTTTCAGGGATTGAACTTCGTTGGAGTGTGAAAACAATACGATGGCCTCTATTTAAATAAAACTAATTTTACTCAACAGCAGAACTAATTTTTACCTCACTTTTTTTTATTCACAATTTATGACAGTAATAAAATTGTGCTAAACATACAAAATTCAAGAAAAAGAAGATAATAGACAGGACGTCAAAGGTTATGATGGATATATCAAACAGCGAATTTAAAAAAGATATACTCCATAATTATTGCACACCATTCAATTTGAAGGAGCGGCGAAGCACAAAGATAAATAGTTTAGGCTGCACGATATAGCGATTCAGTATTGTGTAGTTAATTGCTTGAATAACTCTAGATTTAATCATTTCAAGCTCATAAATGAATGCAGATATGAATGATTTGGCTACGGTTGTGTGTATCTCCACGATCAGAGTCAGAAATGGTCAAAGTTTAGCATAAATTCGCAGAGGTTAAAAATTACAACAGGCAATAAAATTCTCTTCTCGTTGGTGTGGAGTCTACGCAAAAAAAACAAAGAGTCTTAGGAGCATCGAAAAATATTAACATTAAACACATTGTTGTTAAGTTTTGCTAATATTATATGCATTTCCTGATTGACATGCCTCAAGAAGGTGCATCTCAAAATTCAAAAGTTGTCACTCTCACAGTAGCCTCTATATGATAAAAATCTTAATGATCCTTTTCTAATTGATTTGAAGCATATTGTGACAATGATCTTCCGTAGCTTAGTTGTTCCAATATCATGGTGGCAGTGAAACAATTCTACGATATTCCTCCAATCCATTCCATGTACAGTCTTTCAAATTGCTTCAACACTTTCCCAATTCGTATTCAGCTGACCATTTGTTTTGCTTCGTTTTAGATATTTTCATTTAGTTTCCGTATTTCTATTGGTTGATGGAAAATATTTTTATTCATCATGCAAAATTAGACAACATTTAAAAAAAAAATAGCAACTTATGTGAGAGGGAAACTTACAGATTTAAGGAAGGCTTTCACGTCGTCACTAACAGTCTCTTCTGGAAGAACTTGAGCTCCTTGTGGCTTACCGGCCTTACTGGCACCCTTGACATCTCCAAGAGCATTACCCTTAGACTTGGCAGGAGCTGGTGTTGGGGGAAGTTTAACCTTTGGTGTGGCCTTAGGTACTGGAGCCATTGGTTTTGATGGTTCATCGGCTCCCTTCTTCTTTGATGGTTTAGAGGCAGGAGCAGATGCTGGCTCAGACTTGGGTGCAGGTTTGGGTGCAGGTGCTGGGGCTGGTTTAGGAGCAGGTGCTGGTTTAGGAGCAGGAGCTGGGGCGGGTGCTGGAGCAGGTGCAGGCTTGGGGGCAGGAGCTGGCTCAGGTGCTGGTGCAGGCTTAGGAGCTGGCTCAGGTGCTGGGGCAGGTTTAGGGGCAGGA